>CENQ01016259.1_pt1 | contig 15998 bp, 26 predicted proteins | sample 356171 | NCBI WGS metagenome assembly CENQ01 (sample SAMEA2619802, study PRJEB7988) | marine metagenome | biome: marine biome (ENVO:00000447); feature: surface water layer (ENVO:00002042); material: "saline water (ENVO:00002010), including plankton (ENVO:xxxxxxxx)" | depth 5 m
CACCTGCATAAAAATTAATCAAATACAATTATCTTATATTCATATTAGAAATTATCTAATAAAATCAATGACTTACATAATATATTGTCAAATTGTTATAGGGTATGCGTGTGCCAGGTACCCGTATGTACGTTATATATATGGCATTTACACAAAATTGGGAAAATAGTTTCATATACCAGAGTTCGCCCACTTACTTAAGATACAAAAAAAGCCCTTAAAAAGGGCTATTGTAGAGAAATCAATGGTTTAAGGTCTTAAACTCAGCTTTTGCGTGTTTTCTTTTTCTTGGAAGTATCTTTCTCTTGCTCTGCTTCACGTAGTTTTTGCATGAGTGCAAGAGTATTGCTATCGGGTTTCGCTTTTTGGGTAGTTTTTTTGAGATTATATTCCCCTTTTTGAAGAATGACGGGGGATTTATAAGATTTTGTAAGGTATCGTTTAGGAATATTAGTTGTTTTTCTAAATATTTCTGCCATTTTCTCTTAGTGTTGCTCTACTGTGTGTCTTGAAAAAGAAAAAAAGGAGAAAAAAAGAAAAACACTGAATTTATACCCTGTTTTTGCAATCTTGTCAAGCCCCTAAACAAAAATAAATTTTGCATACCAGTAATTCCTTTCCAAAAATGCAATTATGTGGTATAATATATACAGAATGAGTGTCAAGGCAAAATTTAATTCATTATTAGAACAAATTTCTTATGAATATGAACGCTATGGGCGATTCAAAACGCATATTCCGAGCCATCATGTATATTACATACGTGCAGCTCTTAAAGAACGTACTGGGAAAGACTTCAGCGTTGAGGAAATAGAAAAGGCATTGATAGCTGAGGGTATGTCGCAGTATGTAGGGGAAAACCCTAACCTGCCATAAAGACCTGATACTACACTTATGCCTGCGGGGTTCGTTGTAGTTACTCATTTTATTGGGCGGAATTTTCAATGTCGGGTTCCGCCCCCTTCACTTTGTGAGATAAAATGTACGAATTATTTGTTTTGGCTTGTCTTGTAGGAAGCCCAGACATGTGTGTGACATTAAAAGATTTATATGGTCCACACCCAACACATGATAAGTGTTTAACAAGAGCATATGAAATAGCAGTTGGTATGCCAACACATATGCCACAGTATTTTCCTAAAAGCTATAAGTGTTTAGATATGGAAAATGAGGCAGATAAAGTAGGAACTTAAATGACGAGAAAACGTGGCAGCATGAAAGGCTTCACTATTAAAAGTGGAGACAAACGCCCTACTAAAAAAGGGGCGGGTATGACTGCTAAAGGAGTTGCTAAATACAGAAGGCAAAACCCAGGGAGTAAACTAAAAACAGCAGTAACTGGAAAAGTTAAACCTGGAAGTAAAGCGGCAAAAAGAAGAAAGTCATTTTGTGCTAGAAGTGCAGGACAAATGAAGAAGTTTCCAAAAGCAGCTAAGAATCCTAATAGCAGATTGAGACAAGCGAGGCGAAGATGGAAATGTTAATTATAGATATGTACTTGAAAATATCAGGATTTTTCGGTAGAATATCTAATTACTTTTATTTAAAGCATACAAGAAAGCTAAGACGTAGACAAATGAGACTAGGGTTGCGAAAATAATGTTAACACAATTAATAGGACCAATTACATCTTTAGTTGGTAAATTTATTGAAGATAAGGATGCTAAAAACAAACTAAGCCATGAAATAGCGACTATGGCTGAAAAGCATGCACAGGAATTAGCCAAATCTCAAATAGAAGTAAATAAAGCAGAAGCACAATCAAGACATTGGTTTGTTGCAAGTTGGAGACCCTTTATTGGGTGGGTTTGCGGTATTGCTCTCGCATGGCATTTTGTTTTAGCCCCCTTTGTTATATTTTTTTCTGCTTTGTTTGGTATTACCATGCCTCAGTTACCAGAGTTTGATATGGGCTCTTTGATGACTGTTTTAATGGGGATGCTCGGATTGGGTGGACTCCGTACTTTTGAAAAGTATAAAAAAATAACAAAGTGACGCAAGATTTATTCAGACACTTAAGAATACATACTGCCACAAAGGATAAATTAAAAATGAATATAGATATATTAAGAGAAGAAATAGAAGCTGATGAGGGGTGCGAGTATAAAATATATCGTTGTTCCGAAGGGTATCCGACAGCAGGTATAGGACATTTGTTAACAGAATGGGATGAAGAATATTATGATAAACCTATTGGCACACCAGTTTCTGAAGAACAAGTGCAAGAATGGTTTGTAAATGATGTTCAAGTTGCCATAGGAGATTGCCAAGATATATTTAATAGTTTTGATAAATTACCAGAGGACTTACAACACGTATTTGTAAATATGGCTTTTCAGTTGGGAGGTCCTCGCTTACGTAAATTTAGAAAAATGATTGCTGCCGTAGAGATGGAAGACTATAATGAAGTTGCGGCTCAAATGGAAGACAGTCGTTGGTTCAAACAAACTACAAAAAGAGCCCAACGATTAATAGACAGAGTTATTAAATTAGGAGTGCCCATATAATGTCAATAGAAATTGTACCTATAGGAAAGGTTAAAAAGAGTCCTACAGCAAAAGTAAAAAAAGAGAAGCTACCTAAAATAGTAAAAGGTACAACTTCTCCATTGGATAAAATTGAAGGTAGAAGAAGAAAAGAAGCTAAAGATAGCAACCTTAAATTTCTTAATTTTATGACAAAGCAGAATCCTAAGTATTTTGAAAGTGTTAAGAAAGCAAAAGAACTGTCTGGACAAGCAGAAGCTGAAAGACAAGGTCGTGGGGCTAGTATTCCTGATGATGCTGGAAGATTTGCTAAGAAAAGAGGGGGTATGAATACGCCTAAAAAATCAATCATGGATTTGCCTACAAATGTGCCAAGGTTAAGAGACGGGGCTTTACTTGGAGACCTTAACAAAGATGGAAAGATGTCTGGTTACGAAACAGCTAGACAAAATGCTATAGAAAAAAGTATGGCAGAGCAAAAGAGCAAAAAAGCTAAAAGTGGTTTAGCTATAGGTATAAGTAAAATAAAATCGTAATGGTAGCTAAAGTTAGCACAATAAAAAGAAAGATAAAGTCTGGAGAAAAAATGGGCTTTTCTGAAAGAGCTAGAGCAGTAGCAAAAGGATTATTGCCTAGCAAAGCAAAGAAAAAGAAAAAGAAATCATAATGCCACATTATACTAAACCATTAAAAAAAGTTATAGGCAAACTAAAGAAAGCATCTAAAGCTCATGCAGGACAAGCTAAAACTTTAACAAAAATATTAAAAGACCAAAAACAAAGGTACACTACAAAACATGTCAAAACCACGAATACCAAGAAAAAAGGGACAACCCGCAGGGTCAAAAAAACATAGCGATTTATATACAGACGAAAATCCAAAGGGAACGATTAAGGGATTAAAGTTTGTAACAACTAAAGATGCTGAAGCATCAGTAAGGAAAATAAAGAACTCTGGTAGGTCGCATGCTCATAAAATACAAGCAGCTATTGCAATGGAACAAAGAGCAAGAGTTGCTAAAAAATTAGGAGCAGCCGCTGTTTATCGTAAATTTATAAATGCGATGAAAGCAAAGACCAAGGAGAAAAAAAAGAGTGGCACATCTCGTAAGTAATATACCTTTTTTTAAGGTATGGGTTCGTAGAGAATTTACAGCGAACTTTCAGCGATACCATGGAGAGTTTTTACATGGTATGGCAGTAGCAGTAACGTCAATGCCAGGAAGAAGTTTGAGTTTTCAAATTATCTTTACTGGTTATGAAGAGGATGAAAATGTACACGGAGGAGCTATGTGGGCTAGAATGCCTATCACAGCTTTAGTTGGAGATACTCCGTTTGATGAATGGGCTGAGCCAATGCCTAATTATTTGGCACAACCATGGGATTGTTCATCACATAATCATTCGGTGTTTGTAATAGAAAGAGCACATTCAACACCATGGATTGCTAAAGTAGACGACCAGTTTTATCCAGCAAAGTATTATTTTACTGTGGATTATACGGATAATGAAGTGGCTGACGACCCAGCCCAACATAAACAAAGTCACGTACTAGAATTATTAGATGCGGACAAATGGACAGGCAACATTGTTGCTTTACCAAACAATCGTGTCAGGGTTACCAACCCAGCATGGTTTGTAACTGGAGAGGGTGCTCCAGATTTTGTACCTAGTCAATGGGTATATAACTCTGAAATTAAACATGAGTATATTATGGATAATCAAAGAGTGTTTAATAATTTATATTCTGAGGAGAAATAAATATGGCAATGCATGGTAAAAGAGCTAAAGGTATGCAAAGAGGCGGAGTAATGAAAGCCAAAGGAATGCAAAGAGGCGGAATGAAAGCTAAAGGGTATGCAAGAGGCGGCATGAAAGCTAAAGGCGGTGCAAAAGGAGGAGCAGGTATGACTCTTGCTTCAATTAGAGCAATGGCTAAAGCTAAAGGCTATAAATTAGTTAAAGTATAATGGCTAATAAAAAGCAGACTACTGGGTCCTTTTTTGGCGACTTGATGAAAGCTATCAAAGCAGGTGGTTCTAGTAAGTTATTAAAGAACTACAAAATTAAGAAAAATGATACAGCGAGTACAATCGCCAAAAAAGAAGGCATTACGTTAAGACAGTTGATGTCTTTGAATCCAGGGTATAGAACAGGGCAATCAGGAACCCCTTCAAAAGGAACAGTTAAACAAAAGACTATGTCTGTTGGTAGCACTATTAAAATACCAGACCCTCAGACATTTAAAAATTTTAGACTAACCCCTGTTTCTGATAAATATAAACAAAGTATTAAAAAACCTGTTTATAAGACTATAAAGAAAAAAGAGTTCAAAGAGATGAATGAACCCTTGAAACGTAAAAGAGGTGCTGTTTCTATAGCTAAGAAAAAAGTTGTTAGAAGAAAGAAAAAGTAATGACTGATAAGCGTTGTCCAACTTGTGAATGTTACGAGTGCAATCCTGAGGAATGCACTTGTGACTGTCATTGCAAGGAAGAAAACAAAAAAGATAATGATTGAGTTTTTACTTGTATTTATGATAGGCAACGAGATAACAAATAAAACACAAATTTTTTCAGATATAAATAAATGTATTTATTTTGCTGAAAAACTAAACAAACAACCTAGTATTCCTACAGAGGATGGCAATAAAATAATAACTGCATATTGCAAACCCATACCAAAGAGAAGAAGATAATGGACCCAGCAAGCATAGGTATAGCATTAACTGCGGCAAGTTCTGCTTTTAGTGCAATCAAAAAAGGTTTTCAAATGGGTCGTGAAATAGAGTCTATGGGTAAAGATTTATCCCGTTGGATGGGAGCCATGAGTGATGTAGATAATGCAGAAAAGACCACAAAGAATCCTTCCGCTTTACAAAAATTATTTAAAGGAAAAGAATTAGAAGCTAGTGCTATAGAAGCATTCACAGCAAAGAAAAAATTAGAAGCTCAAAGACAAGAGCTTAAATCATTCATAAACTTTCATTACGGAGCTAACAGTTGGAATGAAATACTTAAAATGGAAGCTGAAATTAGACTACGTAGAAAACAAGAAATTTATGAGAGACAAGAGTTAATACGAAAAATATGGGAGGGCGTAGGTTGGGTTCTCTTATTTTGCACATTAGTAGGATTCGTATTTTTCCTTGCGTGGCTTTGGAAAGAAAAAAGAGGAGCATAAACATGGCAGCAAAAAAGAAAACTAAAAAAACTGGAGGGGCTAAACCAAAGAATCCTTCATTGTATGCTAGAGTAAAAGCAGAAGCAAAGCGTAAATTTAAGGTATATCCATCAGCATATGCAAATGCATGGCTAGTTAGAACATATAAGAAACGTGGTGGAACTTACTAATGGCTAAACCTAAAGGTGGCTTAACTAAATGGTTTAAAGAAGATTGGCGTGATGTTAAGACAGGAAAAAAATGTGGTAGGTCAGGGAAAGAAAAAAAGTCAAGACCTTACCCTGCTTGTAGACCCGCAAAAGTAGCAGGTCGTATTAGTAAAGCAGAGGCAAGAAAAAAGACAGGACCTAAAGCTGTAAAATGGTCAGTGACCGCTTCTGGTAGGAAAAGAAAAACAACACGTAAAAGAAAATGACATCACGTAATTATAAAAAAGAATACGACAGATATCATGCTAAGCCAAAGCAGAAAAAACGAAGAGCGTCACGGAATGCTGCTCGAACAATAATGGCTAAAAGAGGCTTAGTAAAAAAAGGTGATGGCAAAGATGTTCACCATAAAACAGGTAATCCTATGAATAATAAAAAATTATCTGTAAAAGCAAAAAGTAAAAATCGTTCATTTGCCAGAACGAAAACAGCAAGAAAGAAGAACCCTCGTGCATAAAGAACTAACAGAACTACAAGCAAAATTCTTAGATGCATTATTTGGACCTGCTAAAGGTAATCAAGCAAAAGCTATGAAAATAGCTGGATATTCTGAGAATACAAACCCTCACCATATTGTTAGCACCTTACGTTCTGAAATAATAGAACGTGCTGAATTAGAGATGGCTGCAAATGCCCCAAAAGCAGTTTTATCAATGGTAGGGATTATTGATGACCCGTCTGCTATTGGCAATAGAGAAAGACTTGCAGCGTCTCAACAAATATTAGATAGAGTTGGTTTATCAAAAGTTGATAAACTAAATGTAAGCACAGATAAACCTATGGGAGTATTTATACTTCCTGCAAAGACAGAAGATGATAGCACAGAAACTGAATCCGACTAATAGATATGCAACTCTAAAAGGTCCAACTATTCCATGGGGATATAAGGTAAGTAAAATAGATGGACAGTTGTTAGAACCTGTAGACGAACAGTTAAAAGCCTTAGAGTTGGCAGAAGAATATTTAAAAGAGTCCTCGTATCCAGAAGTATCTAGATGGTTGACAGAATATACAGGTCGTAAGATAACTCCAATGGGATTATGGAAACGAATAAAGACAGACAGAAGAGACAGAAGAAGATATGCTGAACAAAAATGCCGTGCCTCCAAGACCGAAGTTGAAGGCAACATCCAAGCAAAAGCCGCTAACTAAACAAGAAAAAGAGTTAGTAAAAGCAAAGAAACAGCAGAGAGCTGCTAAAATAAAGTTAAATTTTGCTCAGCGTAAGATAGCAAATATAGCAAACGGAAGTGATGACAGTGAAATTAAAGAGAAAGCTACAGAGAGTTTACCTGAAACTTATTATAAACAGGATGCACCAAGTAAAGAAATATTATTTAAACCAAACCCAGGACCACAGACAGAATTTTTAGCTGCGTCTGAAAGAGAAGTTTTATACGGAGGAGCTGCAGGAGGAGGAAAAACTTTTAGTTTAATAGTAGACCCTTTACGTTATTGTAACAATTCAAATATGAACGGCTTAATATTAAGACGTACAAATGATGAGTTGAGAGAGATTATACATAAGTCCCAAGAATTATATCCAAAAGCATTCCCTGGGGCTAAATGGATGGAGAAGAAAAGCCAATGGACTTTTCCCTCTGGAGCAAGAATATGGATGACATACTTAGAACAAGAGAAAGATGTATTACGTTACCAAGGACAAGCCTTCACATATATAGGCTTTGATGAATTAACACAATATAGGACACCTTATGCTTGGGATTATTTACGCTCGCGTCTTAGAACTGCAGATACCTCCCTCCCAGTCTACATGCGGGGAACAACAAATCCAGGAGGACCAGGGCACTCATGGGTCAAAAAAATGTTCATTGACCCTGCTCCAGCGAATAAAGCGTTTTGGGCAACAGATATTACAACGGGGCAAACATTAAAATACCCCAAAGGACATTCTAAACAAAATCAACCTTTGTTTAAAAGAAAGTTCATACCTGCTAAACTTGTAGATAATCCATTTCTATATGAGCAGGGAGATTATGAAGCCATGTTGTTGTCTTTACCAGAGACACAACGTAGACAATTATTAGAAGGGAGCTGGGATGTTGCAGAAGGTGCGGCATTTTCTGAGTTTGATAGGAGATATCACGTTAAAGAGCCATATCAAATTCCAGGAACTTGGCGAAAATTTAGGTCCTGTGATTACGGGTATTCTTCGTATTCTGCGGTCCTTTGGTTCACAGTTAATCCTGTGGATGAGCAAATTATTATATATCGTGAAATGTATGTTTCAAAGTATACTGCGAAAGATTTGGCGTTTGCTATCTTGGAAGCGGAAAAAGATGATGGTCAAATTTCTTATGGTGTACTGGACAGTTCGTGCTGGCATAAGAGGGGAGATACGGGTCCTTCCTTGGCGGAACAAATGATTTCAGTAGGTTGTAGATGGAGACCTTCCGATAGAAGTAGAGGTAGTCGTGTTGCAGGTAAAAACGAAATACACAGAAGATTACAAGTTGATGAAGATACAGAAGAGGCAGGCTTAACTATATTTAACACTTGCACCAATCTTATATCTCAGTTACCTGTTATACCTTTAGATAAAAGTAACTCTGAAGATATAGATACAAAATCAGAAGACCACTTATATGATGCACTAAGATATGGTGTTATGACACGACCAAGGTCAAGGTCAATATTTGATTATGACCCAGCAAAGATTCCACAAACTTGGAATCCTGCAGATAAAGTATTTGGATATTAATTATGAATGAAGAAAATGATAATGTAGAAGAACTGGTGTTTGTCCCAGAGAATCCTAAGGATGAATTAGCTGCGTATGTAAACGAAAAATTCAAGAACGCAGAAGACAGTAGACTATATGATGAGCAAAGATGGTTAAACTCTTACAGACAGTACAGAGGACTATATACATCTGAAACACAATTTACTGAAACAGAAAAATCTAAAGTATTCATAAAGATAACTAAAACAAAAGTATTAGCCGCTTATGGTCAAATCATAGATGTTCTATTTGCAGGGCAAAGATTTCCGTTAGGGGTTGAAGCAACTAGAATACCAGATGGTGTAACAGAGGCTGTAAACTTTGACCCGAAGAATCCTGAGAGTGCCTTAAGCGAACTAGGTACAGTACATGGATTTCCTGGGGATGGCAGAGACATACCAAGAGGAGCAACTCAAGAATCATTGCAAAATGACATGATGCTTGGGGCTTTCTCTGATGATTTAGAAGATATAAAAGATAAATTAAAAGCTGGTGCTGGATTAACACCAACAGCTCAAACATATTATCCTGCACAAAAAGCAGCCAAAAGAATGGAAAAAACTATATTAGACCAATTAGAAGAGTCTAATGCTTCCAAACATTTAAGAACAGTTGCTTTTGAGATGGCATTGTTTGGAACAGGAATATTAAAAGGTCCTTTTGCTTTTGATAAAGAAAGAGCAAACTGGGATGAAGAAGGAAACTATTCACCAGAAACTGATACTGTACCAAGAGTAGAGTCTGTTTCTATATGGAATTTTTATCCAGACTATGATGCTAATAATATGTCTGAAGTAGAATATGTAGTAGAAAGACATAAATTAAGTTATTCTGAATTAAGAAACTTAAAGAAGCGACCCTACTTTGATGCAGAGGCTATAGATGAATGTGCTGAGATGGGATACAATTATGTCCGTAAATGGTGGGAAACAGATTTAAGAGATAACGAAACACAATATAATGTAGATAGATTTGAAGTGTTAGAGTTTTGGGGTAACTTAGATAAAACAATAGCTGAAGCTGCTGGACTTGAGATACCTGATGAATATAAAGAAATGGATACTCTACAAGTTAATGTATGGGTATGTAACAATAAAATACTTAGATTAGTTGTTAATCCTTTTACACCAAAACGTATTCCATACTGTGCGTCACCTTATGAAATCAATCCTTATAGTTTCTTTGGTGTTGGACTAGCGGAAAACATGTCTGATACTCAAACACTTATGAATGGTTTTATGAGAATGGCAGTAGACAATGCTGTATTATCAGGTAATTTAGTTTTTGAAATAGACGAAACTAATTTAGTGCCTGGTCAAGATTTACAAGTATACCCAGGAAAAGTATTTAGAAGACAAGGGGGAGCTCCAGGGCAAGCTTTGTTTGGAACAAAGTATCCTAACGTAAGTACAGAGAACATGATGATGTTTGATAAAGCAAGAGCTTTAGCAGATGATGCAACAGGCATACCTTCATATTCTCATGGACAAACAGGAGTGGCAGGCACAGGAAGAACTGCTGCAGGAATAAGCATGCTTATGGGAGCAGCACAACTTAGTATTAAAAGTGTTGTTAAAAATTTAGATGATTATTTACTACAACCTTTAGGAGAGGCTTTGTTTGCTTTCAACATGCAGTTTGATTTTGACCCAGAAGCTCGTGGCGATTTAGAAGTAAAAGCCAGAGGAACTGAAAGTCTTATGAAGAATGAAGTTAGAAGTCAAAGACTTTTACAACTTTTACAAATGGCAGGAAATGCTGCAGTTGCACCATATTTAAAGATACCTGTTATATTACGAGAGCTAGGACATGCTATGGATTTAGACTCTGAAAAATTAATTAATGATGAAAGAGAAGCATTTAAACAAGCAGAGATATTGAAAGCTGCAGGAGGCTTACCTCAGAAAGAACAACAAGCTCAAGGACTAAGTCCTAATGACCCAACAGGAGGAGGAGCAGGTAATATAGGAGTGGGACAAGCACCCGTTCCTGGAGAACAAGGATTTAGTGCTCCACAGAATCCTGCTCAACAGCAACCTCAAGAACCAGCCGCTGCTGCTCAGTTAGAACAATTACTTGGTGGTCTTAGGCAATGATACAAGAGGTGGCTAAAGAACTACTAAAAGTAGTTAACGATAAAAAAACAATGGATGCTTTAGAAAAGTATATGAACTATAGAGTAGAGGAATTACATAAATTATTAGAGCAACAAGATAAAATATCTGATATTAATAAAGCCCAAGGAGCTATAAAAGAATTACGTAGAATAAAAACACTACGTGAAGAAGTAATAGCAAAGGCAAGAAATGGAGCTTGATAATAGACCAGCATGGCTTTCAAGAGCTATGAATAAAAATACTCCTAGTAAAAATGGAGCTACTGTTCAAACAGCAAATGAGTATGTAAAAGATTTAGGAGGAGAGGTAATATATCCTACTTTGCGAATGGGTAAAGATGGGAAGTTACGTGATGCAGATATTGATGAAGCATTAGATAAAAAAGATTACATCTTAGTAAAAGGACCATTAGGTAAAAAAACAGCAGATAAAGCTGTAGCTAAATCAAAACAAATAAGTAAACAAATAGGAATAGCCAGACAAATGAAACAGGGGGGCACAATGGCAAAAACAAAAAAAGCAAGAGCAGGATTAGGTATGTTACCTATGACTAATAAACAAAGTAATCCAGTTGGTAACAAACGACAAACAGCACAAAAAATGCCACAAAAAGGGGCATCACCAAAAGTTATTGACCCAAGAGACGAAGCCATAAAATTAGTATCTAAAAAATATGAGCAAGATAAAAAACAAGGATTAGTTGTACCTCCCCCAATGGCAACTGCACCAGTTCAAACAGCTCCTATGCAAACAGCGTTAGTGCCTATGCAACCAATGCAACCAATGGAAGAAGAAACTCCTACCCCTATGAAAAAAGGAGGAACAAAAACAAAAGAAGGTATGTCTGTAGTTATAGGTCTAGGCTCTGGTACACCTTCATATGAGCAAGCCTCTATGGGAGATACTCAAGACCCTCCTCCAGGTGCAACATCAGAAGAAGTTGCAGATGACCAACAAGTATTATTAAGTAAAGGAGAACTCGTAGTGCCTGCTAATGTAGTTCGTTATCATGGTCTTGGAACATATGAAGGGATGAGAAGAGAGGCTCTTATGGGCTTAAAACAAATGGAAGATGCTGGACAAGTAGAATATGTAGATGATGAACCTAAGAAAGCTCAAGCTGGTTTAGCTTTAGCATCAGGTCCCAGTGTTGCCACAACTCCAGGAATACAGCAACAACAACAGACTTATAATCCTGCACTAGGACAATTTGGAACTGCTACAACACCTCAAGCAGCTTCTGCCAAATTTATAAGAACCCCAGGATTTATAGATAGAAATAAAGATGGTATTGAAGATAGACTACAACCTAGCGTGACTGGGACAACGGGAGTTGTTCCTGCAGCATTTAGAAGTCCTGCAGCTTTAGCAACAGGTCCTGTTACTAATCCTAATATTGTTGTAGGAGCAGGTAATGTAGGAGCATATAAAGATGTTCAATCAGATGCTACAAGACCCCCTGGAGAAGAAACCACTACTCCTCCTCCTCAGAATAACCAAGGCATGGCGAGAAGAACTGCACCAGTGACTTCATCAGATATATCTGGTTCAGACGATAATAATGAAATGGCAGAATTAGGTGGTGCTAGAGTAGATATCGGAGGTCAAGAGTATGCCATACAATATGATTTTAAAGGTAATGTTACTGGTCTTGCTAGTGTTAGTGATTACAGAAAAACAGGTAACATAAATTTTATTGAGCCTAGTGATGACATAAAAAATTCAATAGCTAAAATAAATCAGGGACAAAGAGCTTTAGCCAGAGGAATTGCTAGTCCTGTAATGAATGCCATGGGATTATTCAAAGATGATGCAGAGATAATTGCAACAGGAAAGAATGAAGTAGCAAAATTAAGAGGAAGTTCTTTTGAAAGTAAAACACAGGAAGCAGTTAAACAAGATGCTGCTGCTGCAGCCGATATAGCCGAAGAGGAAAAAGGTATAGTTGGAGAAGCACCAACAGTTAAAGCACCTTCGTTAAATACCCAAGTTTCTAATTTACTTGATAAAGAAAAAGAAATACAAGTTGGTAGAGAACCTATTAAAGTAGAAGATTTAAAATCTCAAAATATTCCTGATTTTCGTTATGCTCCAGGAGATATAACAGGCAAGATAGGAGATGCTAAGTTAACTAAAGCAGAAATGGATTTCTTAACAGGAAAAACAAATACCATAAAGGAAACAGACCCAACAGTAAAAAGTACATTAGAAAGACTAGAGGAGGTATATAGAAATAGAAGAGAATCCCCTGAGGATATTATAGTTCCAACTGTTGAACAAGAGCCTAGAAATAGATATGGACAAACTAAAGAAGAAGAAAGAAAAGGAGTTGAAATAGGTTTATCAAGAGGGTTTAATCCAGAGACTGTAGCTCCAGGAACAGCAACAAATGCAGCTTTAACTGGTAAAGGGTATAGTCCATCGGGTGCTGCACCTAGAGGTTCTCAATTTAGTGCGACAGGAGTATTTAGTTCTGGTAGTGATGATGATGACGATGGTGGAGTTGGAACTTCTGGAGATTTAGGAGGAGCAACAGGTGCAGGTAGAACAGGAGAAGGCACTGAAGGAGTAGAAGGTGTTGGAGGCACACAAACTGCTGAAGAGACCACAGTAGACCCAACTAAAGGAAAAGATTTGAGTAGAACATTCGCAGATGATGCAGCTACATCTGACACTGGTGGAGGAAAAATAGTTTGCACAGAAATGTATAGACAGACTCAACTTGATGATTGGGCACAAGCTATGAAGATATGGTATGTGTATCAGAAAAAATACTTGACAAGCACTCACCAAGTAGGTTATCATTGGTTATTCAAACCTTTTGTTAGTGGCATGAGAGTTAATAACGTACTAACAAAAATTGGTGCTTACTTCGCAAAAGAAAGAACAAAACATCTAAGACATATTTTGACAAAGGGCAGAGCCAAAGACAGTATTGTTGGCAACATCTTTTGTAAAATAATACATCCTATAGTTTACTTAGCAGGATGTGCAATCCGTAAAAAATAATTATGGATTAGAAACTAGCTACTTATCCCCCAATAATGGCTACGATAACCCTAGGAGAAAAACATGGCTGATATGGCTGTAAAAAAAGAAATTAAAAAAGAACCTATAAAATATACAAGAAATGATAATAAAGAAGAAGAAACATTAAATGCTTTAGTTAAAGAAAGAGACGAAGCTCTTGGCAAAGCTAAAGTTGAGGAAGAAGATAAGGCAGAAACCGAATCTCTTGCTCCAGAAGAAAAAACTTTTAAAAAGAGGTATGGTGACTTACGTAGACACTCTCAAGAAAAAGAAAAATCATATCAAGATGAAATATTTAAATTAAAAGAACAATTAGCACAAACTGCTAAGAAAGAAATAAATTTACCAAAGTCTGATGAAGAAATAGATAAATGGTCACAAGAATATCCAGATGTTGCAAAAATTGTAGAAACAATAGCTACAAAGAAAGCAAAGGAATTAGATACAACTCTTGAGGACAGGATGAAAGTTCTTGCAGATAGGGAAGCCGAGGCGAGCCGTGCTCGTGCAGAAGCAGAACTTATGAGAATACATCCAGACTTTGATGATATTAGAAATGACCAAGAGTTCCATGACTGGGTTGAAACACAACCTAGATGGGTACAACAGGCATTGTATGAAAATGAAACAGATTCTAAATCTGCAGCAAGAGCTATAGATTTATATAAAGTAGATATGGGTATAACAGCTACTGCAAAGAAAAAGACTGATAATAAAGAAGCTGCTAAAGCAGTTACAAAAGGCACAACCTCAAGTCCTGCAAATTCAAAAAGCACTCAGTCAAATCAAATCAGAGAATCTGATGTAGCTAAAATGAGACCCCACGAATTTGAGAAAAACGAAGAGATGATAAAAGAAGCAATACAGTCTGGTAATTTTATATATGACATGACCAGACCTGGTGCTTAAAATTTTTCTTTACTTTTTTTCATTTGTATGATATAAAATGTATAAATAGTAGCCCGTCTTTGTGACGACCACCTACTTTTACATTTTTCACGAATTTTATACTAATAAAAACTACCTAGTCTGAGTTTGCCCCTCTATGAGGATACCAAATGGAAGCTAGCCTTTTGATTGTGTATGTAACTCGTATTTAACCAACTATTAGCCGAGGAGGAAACTATGGCTTTCAAAACTGCGGCTGGATACGGGAATCTACCTAATGGCAATTTTAGCCCTATTATTTATTCCCAAAAGGTTCAGCAGGCTTTTCGTAAGACCTCTGTTGTAGAGTCAATCACTAATAGTGATTACTTTGGAGAGATTGCGAACTATGGTGATACTGTCAAAATTATTAAAGAGCCAGAAATCACTGTAAAAGAATATGCTCGTGGAGTTAATATTCAACCACAAGACTTAGATGATGAGGATTTTTCTCTCGTTGTCGATAAAGCAAACTATTTTGCTTTTAAAGTAGATGATATCGAAGAAGCACACAGTCATGTAAACTTTGAGTCTTTAGCATCTGATAGAGCAGGCTACAGACTAAGAGACCAACATGACCAAGAGATTCTTGGATATTTATCTGGTTTCAAGCAATCATCATTAAATACTGTTGCTGGAACTGCTAATGACACAGTAAGTGGCACAAAAGCAGTATCAACTGCAGGTTCTGATGAATTGTTAACAAGCATGAAGCTAAGAAAAGATAGCTTTGGTAACATCACTACTTCAAGTGCTGGAGACCACTCTATTCCGTTAGCTCCAAGAATGCCAGGTGCGACAGCACAGGCTACAGCAACTGCTACACCATTGCAAGTCATTGCAAGAATGGGCAGATTGTTAGACACACAGTTTGTCGATTCAGATGGTAGATGGCTAGTTCTACATCCAACTTTCGTTGAAGTTTTAAAAGATGAAGATTCAAGACTTTTAAATGCAGACTTTGGCGAGTCAGGTGGATTGAGAGCAGGTTTAACTATTGGCAGAATACATGGTTTTGATGTATATATGTCAAATAACTTACCTTCTGCTGGTACAGGACCTGGGACATCAGGTTCAGCTAACCAAAATACAAACTTTGGTGTTATCGTAGCAGGTCATTCTTCAGCAGTGGCAACAGCTTCTCAGATAACAAAAACAGAGTCTTACAGAGACCCTGATTCATTTGCAGATATCGTAAGAGGTATGCATTTGTATGGCAGAAAGATTCTTCGACCAGAAGCAATCGTAACTGCTAAGTATAACGTAGCGTAAGGGAGATATAAATGGCAACTTTTGATTTAACC
>CENQ01063763.1_pt1 | contig 15970 bp, 11 predicted proteins | sample 356171 | NCBI WGS metagenome assembly CENQ01 (sample SAMEA2619802, study PRJEB7988) | marine metagenome | biome: marine biome (ENVO:00000447); feature: surface water layer (ENVO:00002042); material: "saline water (ENVO:00002010), including plankton (ENVO:xxxxxxxx)" | depth 5 m
TGATTCTCTTATAAATAGTTCATATTCTTCGATAAAAAAAATTGGAAGTATAAAAAGTACAACCAATGAATTGTTTGCGGATAGAATAAAATTCTATGAAATAGATATGAGAGATTATTTATCTATCAAAAATGTTTTCGATATAGAATTTCAAAATAATAACGCTATTGATGCAGTTATTCATTTCGCAGGGTTAAAAGCAGTTGGTGAATCTACTTTTGATCCATTGAAATATTGGGATTTTAATGTGCTAAGTACAGTAAATCTTTTAAAAGTTATGGTTCAATTTAATTGCAAAACAATAATATTTAGTAGTAGTGCAACAATTTACGAATCGAAAGATAATTGTTTAATAAATGAAGACACAACTTTAAAACCGATTAATCCTTATGGCGCAACTAAAGCTACCATAGAGCAGATCCTAAATGATCTATACAAGAGTGGTTCCAATGATTGGAAAATTGCCAATTTAAGGTATTTCAACCCTATAGGAGCTCATCCTTCAGGATTATTAGGTGAGGATCCTCAGGGAAAACCTAATAATATATTTCCTTTAATTTTAAAAGTTGCAAGTGGTGAATTAAATCAACTAAGAATTTTTGGAAATGATTGGGATACTTTTGATGGAACAGGTGTTAGAGACTATATTCATGTTCTTGATTTAGCTGAAGGACATATACGTGCTTTTGAATTTTTAGAAAGAAATAAACCTAATATTATTAATTTAAATCTTGGAACTGGAATTGGTACTAGTGTCTTGGAATTAATTAACACTTTTCAAAAGGTTAATGATGTCAAAATAAATTATGTATTTGACGATAGAAGGAAAGGTGATAAACAATACGTAGTCGCAGACATTACAAAAGCCAAAGAAATATTGGGTTGGGAAAGTAAAAAAAATCTTGAAGAGATGTGTAAGGATGGATGGAATTGGCAATTAAAAAAATCAAGTAAATAGATTGACTTAATAATTACATCATATATTCCTCGACTGTCCTTTTTATACCATCGTCTAATTCTATAGTTGGACTCCATCCCATACTTTTAATCTTGTCGATATTTAATTGTTTTTTGGGAGTTCCATCCGGCTTAGATTGATCCCAGATTATTTCTCCTTGGAAATTAACGATTTGTGAAACTTTATTGGCAAGATTTTTAATTGAAATATCTTTTCCAGTACCAACATTAAGATAAGTTAGTGGTTCTCCATTTATATCTAAAGGGGCATTATCTTCTTGAGGGTCCCAATTCTCTAAAGCGAAAATAACTGATTTACCGAGATCATCAACATGCATAAATTCTCTAAGCGGTGTACCTGTCCCCCAACAGTTGACTATTTTCTCACCAGATTTTTTCGCTTCACAGAACTTTCTTATCAATGAAGCCATTACATGACTATGAGTAGGATGATAATTATCTCGTGGTCCATATAAGTTTGTAGGCATAAGTGATATGGCATCAAAATTATGTTGTTTTCTTAATGCTTGACAAAGTTTTATGCCAGCAATTTTGGCAACCGCGTACCACTCGTTTGTGGGCTCTAAAAAACCATTAAGTAGATATTCTTCCTTAATAGGTTGATCAGCAAATTTTGGATAAATACAACTACTTCCAAGAAATAGTAATCTCTTTACATCATTTATAAACGAAGATTCAATAAGATTATTCTGTATTTTTAAGTTCTCAAGTAAAAAATCAGTTGGTTGATTTGCATTAGCATAAATACCTCCAACCTTTGCCGCCGCAATAATGACAATAGATGGCTTATTGATTTTAAACCACTTGTTAACATCACTGAAATTTAGTAGGTTAAGTTCTTTCCTACTAGGTTTAAGTATTTTCCCGTTATTAATTTCTTGTCCATATCCATGTTGTTTTAACATTCTTATTATCGCGCTTCCTGCCATGCCTGAAGCGCCTGCTACAAAAATTTTTTCATCTAAGTTAATTTTTTTTAAGTTTGACATTTAGAATAATTTCTAGACAAATAAATAAATAAATATAGTAGTTAAGTGTTTGAAATTTTGTTTTTATTAATTAATATTCTATTCTTTGCTTCTTCTAAATCATTATTAATCATTTCACTAACCATTCCCTCTAGTGTTATTTTTGGAACCCAACCTAATTTTTCTCTTGCCTTGGACGGATCACCCAAAAGTTGATCAACTTCAGTAGGTCGAAAATAACGCGAATCAACTTTTATAACTACTTGATTAGTATCCGCACGAATTCCTACCTCATTAATGCCTTCCCCTTTCCAGATTATGCCATTAGGATTATTTTTATTGCCCCAGCCAAGAATTTTTGCAGCTATTTCAATAAAATTTCTGACTGTAATCATTTTCCCGGTGGCAATTACAAAGTCTTCTGGAAAATCTTGTTGCAACATTAACCATTGCATCTCTACATAATCTTTTGCATGTCCCCAATCTCTTTTTGCATCTAAATTTCCTAAGTATATACATTTTTCTAACCCGCAATTTATGTTGGCAAGACCTCTTGTTATTTTTCTGGTAACAAAAGTTTCACCTCTTCTCTTGCTTTCATGATTAAATAATATCCCGTTACAAGCATACATACCATAAGCCTCTCTATAGTTAACAGTAATCCAATATGCGTAAAGCTTGGCTACACCATATGGACTTCTTGGGTAAAAAGGAGTTGACTCTTTTTGAGGCACTTCTTGAACTTTTCCATATAGTTCACTTGTACTTGCCTGGTAAAATTTTGTCTTTTTTGTTAAGCCTAAAATTCTTATTGCCTCTAGTAAGCGTAGAGTACCTAAAGCGTCGCTGTTCGCAGTATATTCGGGGCTTTCGAAACTAACAGATACATGACTTTGTGCTCCTAAATTGTAAATTTCATCAGGTTGAACCTGTTGAATAATTCGTATAAGATTACTACTATCTGTTAAGTCCCCATAAAATAGAACAAATCTCGGATTCTTATCATGAGGATCCTGATAAATATGATCTATTCTATTAGAGTTAAATGAACTTGAGCGCCTTTTAATTCCATATACTGCATAACCTTTTTGTAAGAGAAAATCAGCTAGATAACTCCCATCTTGTCCTGTAATGCCAGTTATTAATGCTTTTTTTAATTCTTTCATTGCTTTTATTAATAGAACTAATTTAACTCTTAGAGTACTAATCAAAGATCATTATTGATATTTTTTATTCATAAAACATAAATTAGGAACTTAATCTTCCGTAGTTATCTTCAAATCTAACAATATCATCTTCTCCAAGATAAGATCCACTTTGGATTTCAATGAGGAGTAACGGAATCTTACCTGGATTTGATAATCTATGTTTTGCACCAAGAGGTATGTAAGTGCTCTGATTTACAGATAAAATAGATATCTTGGAATTAACCTCCACTCTTGCTGTACCTTTTACAACAACCCAGTGTTCTGATCTATGGTGATGCATTTGTAAAGATAATTCTGCTCCTGCCTTCACATTAATAAGCTTTACTTGCCAGCCAACTCCCTCGGAAACTGATACATAATTACCCCAAGGCCTATATATTTTCTTATGTTCTTGACCTTCACTAATACCTTTTGTTTTTAGTTCCTCTACGATATCCTTTACTTCTTGCGATTGATTCTGATCAGCAATCAAAATCGCATCACTAGTTTCTACAATAGTAAGATTCTTTAATCCAATTCCTACTACTAATCTACTTTCGCTTCTTAAGAGACAATTTTCAGAGTTTTTTGCGATTACGTGACCCTTAAATACATTCCCTTCATTATTTTTATGAGAGTTTTCCCATACTGATTTCCAATTGCCGATATCGCTCCATCCTGCATTAAGTGGTAGAACCACCCCTCTTTTTGTCTTTTCCATAATTGCGACATCAAATGAAATATTTGGTAGCTTTTCAAAAGCATTATGATTCAGCCTACGAAAATCAAAATCTTGTAACTTCGGTTTAATTGATGACAAGCATAGATTTAATATATCAGGACATATTTTTTCAGCTTCTTTGATTATTGTTTTTGCTTTAAATAAAAACATACCACTGTTCCAGGTATATCTCTCATCCTTTATAAATTTTTCTGCTATTTTCAATTTTGGTTTTTCTAAAAACTTGATAATTTTATGTCCCTCAACATTATTTTTTTTAAAAGGTTTTTCTGCTTCTATATAACCGTATCCAGTATCGGGAGAAGTGGGGACTATTCCAAAAGTAACTAGATCTCCTTTCTCCGCAAAGGATAAACCTGATTTAATTACATTTATAAACTCAGGTTCATCTTTGATTATGTGATCGGAAGATAAAACCAAAATAAATGGATTTTCTTCCTTTTCCATTGCAATTAATGCACCAATAATTATTGCTGAAGCTGTATTTTTCCCAAATGGCTCTAAGATTATTGAATTAGGAAAAATTTTAGATTCACGCAGTTGTTCTGCGACAATAAATCTATGTTCTTCATTACAAATTAAAATAGGATTGTTCAAATTTTTAAGTGAAAGTATTCTTTCATTTGTATTTTGAAACAGGGTTTTATTATTATTTTTATTAAATGCTAAAAATTGTTTAGGAAAGCTTTCTCTTGATAAAGGCCATAATCTAGAACCCTTACCTCCGCATAAAATTAAAGGTGTTATTGAGTCCTTAAACATAAAAATATATAAATTAATTGATTTGTATTTTGATTTTAACTTATTAATTAGAAGAGTTCATTTTTTATAATTTAATTCAATTTTGTATTTTTTTTTATAAGCTTGGATCTTTCTAATTTTGTAATTATTACATCTTTAAGAGAATCAATTAATAGACTATTTTTTGTAAACATGTAACACCATAATCTCTCAAGATAATGGCCCTCTATGGGATTTTTATGATTACTGACGGACTTCAATAATTTTTTATAAAAACTAAGGTTATGACTTAATATTAATTCTTTTTTTACAGCAAAACATCCACCATATGAAGTGGCTACAAATATAGGAATTTCAGGAAAGATTTTTTTTGCAAATTCTCTAAATCCATATTCAGATCTGCTAATTTCATTTTTATACCATTGGTCTGCATATTTTGGTTTATTTTCAATCCCAACATTATCCTCCCAATGAAAGGGACCTAATAACCCTAACCTACTCACTGAAAATCCAGTTTTGCTTATTTTTTTTAAGTATTCTTTAGGATCTTTATATGACATACAATCAAGGTCATCAATCCTACCTTGTAGAAAAATACTTACATCATCTAAATTATTATAGTTTTCAACAATATGGTAAAGCCAAGTATGTGATTCTCTACCCACGTTATCAATTTTTATAATATTTTTGAAGGTGTTTGAAGTAAGTTGATCGCCTTTATTATAAATTACTATATTGAAGTTTTGATGAGCTTCGAGCCAGTTCAAATTCTCATTGAATCTTGAAATTATTAAACTATTAATCATTAATTTTTTCAATATTTACTATTATACTTAATCGATATGAAACAAAGTAGAGAAATATTAATTGTAGGAGCAGGACTTGCGGGCACAACTATAGCAAGAGTTTTGGCTGAGAATTTAATTAAAGTTAAGATTTTAGAGAAAAGGAATCATATCGCCGGAAATGCTTTTGATTTCATCAATCAAAATAATGAAAGGATTCATAAGTATGGCCCTCATCTTTTACATTGTAATAGAAATTCAATAGCATTATCTTTTTTAAGTAGATTTACAGAATGGATTGATTATGAACATAAAGTTAGAGCCTTATTAAGCGATGGAAGAACCACCCCATTGCCTATTAACCAAATAACTCTTGAGGATATTTTCAATAAAAAATTTCGAAATGAAATGGAAGTTAGGGAATTTCTTGATTCTATACGTAATAAAAATTTAATACCAAATAATACAGACGAATTGTTTGAGTTCTCTGTAGGAGAAAAATTATCCAATATATTTTTCAGGCCATATACAAAAAAAATGTGGGGTATGGAACCCAATAAATTATCTTCAAGTATCGGTGCAAGGTTACCTGTAAGAATTAACAAAGATACGAGATATTTTACTGATGAATTCCAAGCATTGCCAAAAAATGGTTATACAAAAATGGTTAGTAATATGCTTGATCATCCACTCATTGAAGTTTGCTTAAATACCAATTATGAAAAAGGTATGGAAAATGATTATGATCATGCATTCCTTTGTATTCCTATTGATAAGTTTTTTGGTTACGAGTATGGGATGCTACCTTACAGATCAATTATTTTCGAAAACAGAATTGAAAATACTAGCGATCAAGAAGCTGCTGTAATAAACTTTACCGATAATTCAAAATACACTAGAAAAACACAATGGAGTTTGTTACCTAATTCTCCAAAAAAAACCTTTAAAAATAAAACCATAACTTATGAAATACCTTGCTCAATGGATCTAAATCCTGAAGAATATTATTACCCTATAAATACAAAAGATTCAAACGAAATTTTTAATAAATATAAATCATTGGCAAAAAATATTAAGAATATTTCTTTCTGCGGTAGAGCAGGACTTTTCAAGTATATTGATATGATTCCCGCGGTAGATATTCACTTAAGGATGGCGAACAAATTCGTAAAAGATTTATGAACTTTAAATTTTAGCTATGAAAAAGATAAGAATTCTAATGATTTCCTCTTCTGGGGAACTAGGAGGTGGTCCAATTTTGATACATACCCTTGGTAATGGTTTAGGTCAAGAATTTGAGGTCTTTTATGCAATTCCAAAAAATAAATTGTTTCAAAAATTATCGATCCAAAAAGATAAAATAATTAATATTTCTGAAAGAAAAATAACTTTTTTTGACTTGGTCAATCTAATTAAATTTATTGATTTGAAATTAATAGATATTATCCATGCTCACGGAAAAGGGGCGGGTTTTATCTCAAGAATAATAAAAATCTTTGTAAGAAAACCATTGATTTATAGCTTTCATGGAATTCATTTAAAGTGTCTTAATTCTTTCCAAAAGTTAACCTATATTTCATTAGAAAACCTCTCTGGTTTTTTAGATACATATAAAGTCTTATCTTCAAAAAGTGAAAAATTATATGCAGAAAAATCCAATATAAGATTAGGTAAAAATAACCTCATTATAAACAATGGTGTAAAAAATAAAAAAATTAAATCTTATTTAAATTGGAGAGAATCAAACAAAAAAAATTTTAAAAAAGAAAAAATTAAAATTCTTTCGATTTGTAGATTTGTTAAACAAAAGAATGTTTCTGAAATAGTGGAGTTATCTAAAATCCTACCTAATTTTAATTTTTTCATAATAGGATATGGTCCTCTATTTGAAAAAATTAGATTAAAAAAAGAAAGGTATGGTTTACAAAATTTATTTCTTCTTGGCAAACAAACTAATATCTTAAAATATTTATATGAGTCGGATTTGTATCTTTCAACTTCATTATATGAAGGTCACCCAATCAGTATTTTAGAAGCTATGTCAATAGGTCTGCCTATTATTGCAACAAATGTAACTGGTAATAATGATACTATTGTCCATGGAGAATCTGGTTTCTTTTACGAGCTGGGGAGTATTCAAGAAGCATCCAAATATATAAAATTAATCTCAAAAAATATAAATTTACTAAAGGCAATGGGAACAAAATCTTATGAAAGACAAAGACAAAAATTTTCAGTTCAAGAAATGTGTTCTAATACTTCAAATTTATATAAAAAGATTTATAAGGATACATTAATTAATTAAGAAATATTTTTGGCATCGATTAGTTTTTTAAAACTTGGAGATTCCTCTAATAGTTCTTGGTATGTTCCTTTTGCAATTATTTGCCCTTCACCAAATTCATAAATACAATCACAATCTTTAACAGTAGATAATCTATGGGCAATAAAAACTATAGTCATTTTTTTATTTAATTTTGATATGGCCTTAATCACATCTGATTCCGTTTTATTGTCCAAAGCAGATGTTGCTTCATCAAATATAAGTAACTTACTATCTCTATATATAGCTCTTGCAATTGCAATTCTTTGCCTTTGACCACCTGATAATTTTATTCCATTTTCCCCTATGTTAGTTTTCAATCCATTAGGAAGTTTTTTTATTAAAGTATTTAACTGTGCAGCATGTATTGACTCTAATACTTTTGATTCATCTATTTGATCCTCTCTTAAACCATATGCGATATTTTTAATCACATTTGTATTAAGTAAATTAATTGACTGTGGTACATATGAACAATATGATTGCCAACTAGATATGTGTTTCTGCATTAATGGTTTATCATCAAACAATAATGATCCAGATGTAGGTCTTAATAAACATAAGATTTGATTGGCAATAGTTGTTTTACCGCTTCCAGTTTTACCAACGAGAGCAATTTTTTCACCAATATTTATTTTTAAGTTTATGTTTTTTAAAGCAAATGCATTGCTATTGGGATATTTATAACTTAGAGCACGTAATTCAATTTTTTTAGATGGAACTGAGAATGTTTTATCATTTCTTATCCCTGAATCATATCTATTATTAGAAAGCTCTAGTAGTTTTAATGCTTCTTCTAAGTCTGGTAGCGATCCTCTTAAATCAGTAATACCTTTAAATAAATCTTGTAAAGGAGGTGTTAGTTTTAAGGAGGCAACTGCTATGGTTGCCAAAAAAGGAATAATATCTACTAAATTTTCAGGATTTTTATTTGAAAAAAATGGAAATAATCCTATTGAAAATATTAAAGTAATTCCAAAAGGTTCTACTAAAGATCTAGGGAATTCAGGAAGAGTATCTGCTTTCCATAAATATTTATATGCTTTTTTGCTTGCCTTTGAATACCTATCTTGAAAATATTTTTCAGAACCTGTCAAATGCATATCAATAATAGTACTTAAAGATTCAGTCATAACTTTATTGATTTCAGACTCTAAAATAATTCTTTGTTTAGTTGCATCTCTTATGAATGGAGTAACGCTAAAAGAAATTAAAGTGTATCCGATTACTAGTCCTATTATTAGATATAAAGCTGTGATTTTTGCAAAGCTGAGTATTGCAAAAAAAATGAAGGATACTATAAAAATTCCACTCACAATATTTAGCATTGGTCTAACAAATTTTTCAGAAACTCTAGCTATGTTTAAAAGAATTTTTGAGCTTATATCTTCACTATTTTCAGTAAGGAAAAAATCATATTTCTGATTTAAAACATTATTTTGAGTTTTTCTTGACAATTCAATAAAAATTTTAGCTCTTAACTTTTCCTGATAGGATCTTAAATATAGTCTTAAAAATGATGCTAACCAATTAAAAGATATATAGATAAAAATAAGAATAAAAAGTTTAGTAATTGGGTCAGTAGTTATTAAATCTGAAAAAGGTATTGATGGTTTATTCTCTTTCTGTACAACTATCGCAAATAATCTGGAAACCAAGCCTAAAACCAACAAGTCTGAAAAGCCAGTGATGACTGCAAGAGGCAAAATACCCAATAAAGATTTTTTCCTTTTCCAGGAGAGGATTTTTAAAAGACGAACAAGTAAATTTATCGTTTTACTATACATTTAATGATTAAATTGGTTTAAGTAAATCACATTATCTAATTTTGTGAAAGATTTTTAATTTAATAAGCACCTCTATCTAAAGGAAATAATAATACTCCAAATGTTCTAATAATTATCCTTAAGTCCATAAGAAAGCTTATATTGTTAACATATATGGAATCAAGCAAAACTCTTCTTTGATAGCTTAAATTATTTCTACCACTTACTTGCCAGAGTCCTGTTATGCCTGGTTTTATAGAATGGACTTTTGAAATACTTGATCCATATTTTATTATTTCACTTTCTACTATAGGTCTTGGTCCAACAATACTCATTTCCAATCTAAGGACATTAATAAATTGGGGTAGTTCATCGAGGCTTGTCTTTCTAAGGATTTTCCCTATTACTGTTATTCTCGGATCATTTTTTATCTTTTGTGTCTTTTCAAACTCTTTTCTAAGGGCTAAATTATTCTCTAAAAGGTTATCTAATATACTATCTGCTTCTGGGTGCATGGTTCTAAACTTTAGGCAATTGAATGGTTTGTTATTTTTACCAATTCTTTTATGGCAAAATAATATAGGACCTCGTGAGCTAAATTTTATTAAAAGTATTATTAAAAGAAAAAGTGGCGAACCAATTATTATGAATACTATAGAAAATAGTACATCTAGAAAAGATTTAAAGATAATATAAAATCTTTCTCTCTTAAAATATTTAAAAAAGTTTTTAAAAGATTTCAACATTATTTTTTGAAGCATAAGATTTTAAACTAACTTTTAAACGTAAATTTATTTAATTTATTAGCTATATATTTCCCAATTTTTAATTTAAAGTTTTCAGGATTAAATTTTTGTGCAAAATGATTTAGATCTTCTGCATTGAAATTTTTCCAAATTTTTTTATCCTCAAACCAATTTATAGTATCAACTATAGCTTGTGAACTTTGCTTTTTAAATAAAATGCCTGTAGAAATTTTATTTGGGGATGGATTATTTAAACAATTTACAGTATCTAATAATCCTCCTCTTCCATAAGCAATCACAGGTGCCCCAGAAGCCATCGCTTCTACAGGAGCTATGCCAAAGTCCTCAATTCCAGCATAAACAAATGCCCTACATTTGCTAAGTAAATTTTCTGTTATTTGATTAGAACAATTTCCATAGAACTGAATATTTTCTCTTGCAATTTTTTTTAAGAAATTTTTATCTGGACCATCACCAACGATAATTAAAGGTAGGCCTAATTTATTAAATGCTTTTATGAGTAGATCAACTCTTTTATTAGGGACAAGTCTATTAACAGATAAGTAAAAATTTTCTCTGGAATTACTAAAGTTGAACCTTTTTGTTTCTACTGGTGGATGAATAATAGTCGACTCAAGTCCCCAATATTTACTAATTCTTCTAGAGGTGAAGGTTGAATTTGCTATTAAATAATCTGGTCTTTTACCGCTAATATGATCCCATTCCCTAAGTTTGAAAAGAATATACCTTAATGGTATTTCTAATCCATATTTTTTAAAGTTTGAATGGTTAATATATGTATTCATCTGATCCCATGCATATCTCATTGGTGTGTGCACATAACTTATATGTAGTTGATCAGGAGAGGTCAACACAGCTTTCGCGGCTATATGACTAGAACTTATTATTAAGTCGTATTTACCTAAGTCAATTTGTTCTATAGCTAAAGGGATTAAAGGTAAATATTTTTGAATATTGCTTCTCCCGAAAGGTAGTTTCTGTATAAAACTTGTATTAATTTTTCTATTTTTAAAAATATTAGAGGATGAATTCGTAATATTTTCTGTTAGTGAAAATATATCAGGAGTAGAGAATTTCTTGGAAAGATAATCATCTAATGTTTGAGTAACTTTTTCTGCTCCACCTAAAGACTTATCTATAAACCAGTCATGCACTAATGCTATATTTCCATTCTTAAATGCCATTTAAGCAAATTTAATATTGATAATATATTAAGCTTCTTTAACTATATAAAGTATATATCCTGCTTAAATTGATAATTTTATTTAAGAGATAAGTTGGTAAGCTTTTACAAAATTTAGATTTAATAAATTAGCAATTCCCTCAACAGTACTTAGTATTGAGTCTGCTTCAACTGATTTATTTAAATTTTTACACATATCAATAGCTTTTAAAGCTTCTTTTGGATTTAGTAGGTAAGTATTAATTATCGCTTTAGCAAGAAATGCATTTCCATTGTTTGAATCTTGAGTAATTATTTTTTCTATTGATTGATTTGCATTATTTATTTTTCTTTGAAGCACTTGGCTTATTAAAATGCTATACAAGTCATCCAATTGCTTAGTTTCATTATATAAATTGTTATAAATACTTTCGGCATTAAATAGATAATTTTGGTTGGGATCACTTTGATTTAAAATTCCAACTAGATTAAATAATTTTTCATACTCTCCCAATTTTAGAAAATTTCCTAGTTTACTAACAATCATAATTTTATTTTCAAAAAGTATATTATCTAGATCCTGATCTGAAACAGGGTTTATATTTAATAACTTTTTCCTAGAAGTTAATAATTTAACTTTATTATCTTGTGTAATAAGTCTGGCATTAATATAAGCTTTTTTTGTTTTATTAAATAATTTTAAATTGATCGGAATGTCTTGAGATAATTCATAACAATCATTATTTTTTAATAGATTTTCTTTCAATCCTTGAGCTATTGAAAAATTAGTTCTCAAATTAATATCTTCATAACTTATATCAAAAAACATGTTTGACTTTTTAAAGAGATTTCCATTACCTTTTAAATTAATATTTAGTCCATTTGGTATTTGTTTAATTGAAAGAAATTGATTTTTATCTCTGCATTCTTTCTTTTCAATATGAGAGTTTAGGTTCTTTCTTCTATACAGAGATAACCTACTTTTATCTTTAAGTAGCCATTTCTTCTCTAAGATGAAAGATTGACTTTTAATTATTTCTTTTTGAAGAAGAGCTTTTGATTGACTAGTCATTATTCCTTGCTCATCAGTCTTAATTAGAAACCAGTCAAAATATTTTAAATCATCTTTATAAGAATCTAAATTGCTTATGATCTGCCTTACTTTAACTTTTTCTCCTCTTCTAATGGCTTCAGCCTCTAGATTAAAAGTATTTATTTCTTTAGTATCTGGAATAACAGCAAGGATTGAATTAATAAATGGATTATTCACTTCAATTGTTTCTAATATCTCTTCATGAGGCCAATTTGAGTAAAAGTTATTGTTTTTCAATAATCCAATATTGATATTGTTTTGTAAAGATATAAATATAGATAATGTTATTGATAAGATCATTATATTTCTCTTCCAAATATTTCTAAATCCCCTAATTATTATTGAGTTAAAAATAATTGAGAAATAAATGCATATTAGAGGATAAATTGGCATCATGAATCTTATTTCTTTTGTAGACATTAATGACGCTATTAAATAATAATTTAAGAAAAAAGATAAGAACCAAAAATGTTTATTTTTAAGATTAAGGAAATCTAATATTCTGGGTTTAATTCTTGAAATTATAATTACTAAAAAAATAATAATTATTAGAAAATTTATTTTCCCAAAGGCATCTGGAAGTTTTCGAAAATAAAAAAACCACCCTTCAAGGGAGTTGGCATCAAGCCCATCTTGGTAATTTAATCCCCATTTCCATGCATTTAATGTAGATCCAATTATTGTGATAAAGTGTCTAGAAAACCAAAAGTAAATCGTAAATAAAAAAATAAAAAATGAACCAAATATTTCAAAGAAAGAATAATTTTTATTTTTGGAAATTTTATTTCTGATTAAGATAAAAATTGGGATCAAAAAAATAATTATCCCTGTTGGTTTTGTTAAAAATATAAGTCCAAGAGATAATCCTGATATTGCACTATAAAGACTTATATTATTTTCATCATTTTTCCATTTAGTCAGGACTAGTATAAAAAGAATTGAAAAAGCTGTTAGGGAAATATCTATTAAATAATCAGAACGTTGTTGAACTATTATTGGGCTTAAGGAGTAGAAAACTGTGGCCCAAACACCAGTGCGATTATCTTTAATGATTTTACTAATTTCATAGATTGAAAAAATTGATATAAAATTAAATAAGTGATTTGAAAGATAAGCAGCTTTATAACTATTCCCGAATAGTTTTAGAATTATTGAGGATAAGAAATAAGTTAAAGGACCTCTATAAGTATCCGAGACGTCAATTATTTCATTGAATTTACTAAAAATGTTTATTTCTTTATTATCCAGAATATTAAACATTTTGAATAAATTGCCTAGGTGATACCCTTGATCCCATCCTGGTGGATCAGAAATATTTATGAAAAATAAATAATCTAATAATGTCGAGAATAAAAAAATAATTATTAATTTAAAATAATCATTTTTTTTAAAAAAATTAATCATAAATTATTTTCATTTTCTAAAAAGGAGTTTTTTTCCTGATCTTTAATTTTTTTAATTCCGCAAAGCAGAGTCCAAGCTAAAATACTTATTTTCCCATCGAAATATTGTATATCTACAAGTTGTGATAAAAGGAAAATAAAAATAGATGTCCAAAAAGCCCTATCAACAAAATTATTAGCTGTTTTGTTATCTTTTTTCGAGAAAATTGAGACCCCAGATTTTATTATTAAAATAACAACCGTTATCAATAGAATTAATGTGACAGGTATTCCATAACTAATTGCTAATTCACTAATTAGGTTATGAGAATGACCTTTGTATAAATTAGTTCGCATAGCGAATATTGCTGTAAAAGAGGCAGCACCTATTCCTATAAAAGGTCTTATGGTCGCAATCTGTAATGCACTTTTTAATATCTCTAACCGGGTAGTATCTAAATTTGTATAGCCCTCTTCTGCAAATTCTAGATATACTTTTTGGGGTATAAATTTTTTTATTGAATCAAGTAACTCTATAGATAATGATCCTGATAAATAAGTAAACAAATAAATAACCAATAATGTAACTAATGGTGCAATCCAAATTATTCTTGCCTGTCCTATAACAAGCGGCAAAGCAAGTAATAACCCGCCCCATGCATTTCTTGAATAAGTCAAGAAACTTGCTAAAGCAACAGAAAATAAAAAGCTTATATTTACCCCTATTTTAAAGATGCTTTGTGTCTTCTCAAAAACTAATGCAATGCAAAAGGGCCAAATTAGATTTAACCATGAACCAGCATAATTTTGATTATTAAATAGACCAGTCAATCCTCCAGGATTTACTATTGGTCTTTGGTACCAAATGATCAATCCATTTAAAGTTTGAAAAGGTCCTGTCCAATCAAAAAAATACTGACCAAAACCTGTAATTATTAATGGCAAAGTTCCAGAAACAAGAAAAATTACAAACTTTTTTCTTTTAGATTCAGTTTCTAAAAATGGTTGAAATGCCCAAAATACCCAAAAGTAAGGTAGCCAGTTTGCTAATCCGAAAATCGTTAAATCACTATTCCAAATATCTTTGTAATTATTAATTAAAAAGAATTTCTGCAATAAGGCATTTATTAGGATTAATATTCCACATGCAAAAAAAGAACAACTCCATTTATCATTAAATAACTCTTTATTTTTTATTTGTAATACACTTCCAATAATTAATGCTGGAATCAAAAATAGAACCGAAATAAATAATGATGAACATAGGAAGAATATCCCAAATAAAAATAAAAAATAACCTGCCTTTTTAAACCCGATATAATTAAATAATGATTTCTCATATTGCATATATGGGATAAAATCAAATAAATAGAGCGCTTCCTGCAGGATTCGAACCTGCGGCCCACTGCTTAGAAGGCAGTTGCTCTATCCAGCTGAGCTAAGGAAGCATTTTTTTATTATATCTGAGCGGATATACAAAACAATACAAAAAAATTTTTTCTTATAAAGGATTTAAATTTTGATGAAAAAATAATTAAAAATATTTTAAATAAATTTAAGATATTAGTTATTTAATATTAATTTGTACTAATTTCAGTTAGGGTTAATTTAATAAACTTAAAAAAATTATATTCTAAGAATTTTTTTAATAAAGTTTATAATGTAAATTAATTAGTTTTTTGTTTGGCTAAAAGACTTTCAGAAAAAGAGAAGGATGAAATAATTGTCAGTTTTTTAAATGGAAAAACTATTGAAGAGTTGGCGCATGATCATAGCTGTACGAAATTAACAATTTCTCGAAATTTGAAAAAAGAAATTGGAGAGAAAAAATATAAAGAGATAATTGCTAAAAAGAAATCAAATAAGTTTTCTAAACTTGAAGAAGTATCTATTTTGCCAAATGAAATGCATAAGGGCAGCAAAAAAGAAAATTTTTATAAAAATCCTAATGAGAAAATAAATGATAGTGAAAGAAATCAGGAAAATGGATTTTTCAAAGTTATGCCATTTGTCGAAATTGCCCCATTAGATACAGAAATTGATAATTTTTTACAAAAAGATTTATCTTCTATTCCT
>CENQ01068544.1_pt1 | contig 15766 bp, 13 predicted proteins | sample 356171 | NCBI WGS metagenome assembly CENQ01 (sample SAMEA2619802, study PRJEB7988) | marine metagenome | biome: marine biome (ENVO:00000447); feature: surface water layer (ENVO:00002042); material: "saline water (ENVO:00002010), including plankton (ENVO:xxxxxxxx)" | depth 5 m
CACAATTTTAGGGATAATTTCGTTTCTTAAAAAATTTCTACTGTAAACATTATCGGTATTTGAATCATCTTCAATAAAACTAAGTTTTTGATCATTAACATGTTCGATAATTTCTTCTTTAGTGAGATGCAATAAAGGTCTCATAAAATGCTTGTCTTTGATTTTTATATATCTTTGCATGCCAGTTAAACCTTTTAGACCGGTACCTCGTAATACCCTAAAAAAAACTGTTTCCACTTGATCGTCTAAGTGATGGCCGAGAATGATTACACTTCCTTCATCAAAAGAATTAAAAATTTCAAGGCGCGCCGACCTTGCAGCCGCTTCATAACCTTGACCTGTTTCATTAATCTCAACTGTTTTACATAAAAAATTTATTTTATGGGCATTACAAAAGCTCTCACAGTGCTTTTGCCAAGTTGCACTACTTGATTGAGTCTGATGATTTACATGAATTGCAGTTAAACAAGATTTCTTATTATGCTTTTCAAGAAATTGCATTGTTGCGTTGAGAGCCAATGTAGAATCAACTCCTCCGCTGAAGCCAACGACAACACTTTTTGCATTCAGCAGAATTAATTCTTCTGGTTTATTAAAGAAGCTCATCTTAAACTCCAATATTTTTGAATTTTTCGTATCTTTTAGCTGTTAAGTCTTCTAAAGAGTGCTTCGAGAGTCTTTTTAGTTCGTCAAGAAAATATTTTTTCACTGCTTTATAGGTTTCTTCATGATTTCTGTGAGCTCCGCCAATGGGTTCTTTCACTACATGATCTATAATGCCAAGTTCAACGAGATTATCAGCATCTAATTTAAGGGCATCTGCAGCTTCTTCTGCATTTTTTGCTGTGCGCCATAAAATTGATGCGCATGCTTCTGGTGAAGCCACTGAGTAAATTGAATATTCCAACATGCCAATTCTGTCTGCTAGACCGATACCAAAACCACCGCCAGAACCTCCTTCGCCAATTACTAAATTTACTACAGGGGTTTGTAAATCAGACATTATTTCTAAGCTTTTTGCTATTGCTTCATGTTGGCCAGAGTGTTCAGCTTTTACCCCTGGGTAAGCACCAGGTGTATCAATAAGAGTGAGTACTGGAATAGAAAATTTTTCTGCTAATTTCATTAACCTATTCGCTTTTCTAAATCCTGATGGATGAGGCATTCCAAAATTTCTGGCAACCCTATCTTCTGTTTCCCTGCCTTTTTCGTGGCCAATCACTACAACTGGATAGTTGTCTAAGAAAGCAAAACCACCAACTATTGCTTTATCATCATCGCTTAAGCGATCTCCATGCATTTCTTCGAAACCGTCAAAAACATTTGCAATATAATCGAGTGTATGAGGTCTATTTGGATGTCTTGCAACAAGCACCTTCTGCCAGGGGCTTAAATTTGCGTAAATTCTTTCAGTTTCTTCATGAGATTGACGCTCCAGTACAGCAATTTCATCAGCTAGATTTGCTGGTGCAGGCACAATTTTCTTGAGTTCCTCAATCTTTTCAAGGCAAGTATAAATTGGTTGTTCAAAATCTAAATGTTGGTCCATATTTTAAAAAAGCTTGTAGTTCTCTTCTCCAAATAACTCATTAATTTTTTCGAACGTACTATCCTCTAAGGAAATCTTAAAAGTGTCAACTTTTACTTCACTTGAAATATTCAGATCTTCGTCTTTTAAATTGAGCACAACATCGATACCATCTGGATCATTGAGGCTTTTAAGCTCGTCAAATTTGCCATTACCAAGCTCTTTTAATTGTTTTCTGGATACATCTAGTTGAATTTTAGAAGTCACTGTTTTTCGCGCAATTTCAATTGGCATTACATCTGTAGCTCTAATTTTTATACCAACATCTTCAAAGTTTCCTCTACGGTAATCATCGGCAACAACTGTCCCTTTTATCATAACTACAGAATTCTCTTTGAATAATGGTTTCTTCTCATCATGCAATTCCACAGGAACTGAAACATCAATTAAACCTGTTTCATCTGAGATTTCTAAAAATACAAATATGTTAGTTCCCTTTTTAACAATTCTTTTATGGTTAATAAGAGCAGGAATATATTTTTCATTTGTTGTTGTCATTAATTTATTGATTGGTTGAATTTTAGAGGACAAAGTTTTTCGCAATAATGTAATTGGATGTTTGCTGTAATAGAATCCAAATGATTGCAATTCCATCTTTAATTTTTCAGACTCCGAAAATGTCTCTAATTTGTAACCTGTAACTTTTAAATCTTGCTCCTGTGCAAACATTTCCACCACAGCAGATTCCTTTGATCTAAATTTTTGTTCTGAAGCTTCTAGATAACTCTTAATTGAGCTAACGGCCTCATCTCTTGAACAAATTTCATCGAACGCACCTGCCTTTGCCATACTTTGTAAAGCTCTAATACCACCTTTTCTTAAGTCAACTCTTGAAGCAAAATCCATAAGACTTGAGAATCTGCCATTTTTTCTTTCTTCACAAACTTCTTCTACAAATTTTTTTCCTACATCTTTAAGGGCAGCTAAACCATATTCAATTTCGTCCTTTTCATTCACCATAAATGTAGAGTGAGAACTATTAATATTTGGTGCTAGGATTGTTACATCCATAATTGCACAATCTTTTACATGTGGTTCAAGTTTATCTGTCTTATCCTGCTCTGAAGATAATACTGAAGCGATAAAATGAGAAGGATAATGAGTTTTTAAAAAGGCTGTTTGATAAGCTATTAATGCATAGGCTGCGGAATGAGATTTATTAAAACCATAACCAGCAAATTTTTCAATATTATCGAAAATCTCATTTGCCTTTTTCTTACCAATACTATTATTTTCACAACCATCTACAAAAACGCTCTTTTCCGCTTCCATTACATCAGCTTTTTTCTTACCCATGGCTCTTCTCAAATTATCTGCATCACCAAGAGAGTAGGCAGCTAAAACTTGAGCTGCTTCCATTACTTGTTCTTGGTAAACAAAAACACCATATGTTTCGTTGAGAACTTTCTTTAAAGCAGGATGTTGATAGGCAATGCTTTCTCTCCCATTTTTTCTATTGATGTAATCATCCGCCATACCAGAATTAAGTGGCCCCGGTCGGTAAAGTGCTACAAGCGCTGTAATGTCTGAGAAATTTTCAGGCTTCAGCCGTTTTATTAAGTCCATCATGCCACTTGATTCTAGTTGAAAAATCCCTTTTGTTTTGCCTGAACTCAATAAATTGAAAACTTTGGGATCTTCATAAGATATGTCATCCAGGTTGAAATCAGGATTAATTTTTTGAACGGATTTCACAGCATTATTGATGACCGTTAAAGTTCTAAGACCCAAAAAATCAAATTTCACCAAACCAACTTCTTCAACATCATACATATCTAACTGTGTTGCCATCGAATTAGTTTCTAAATCGTAGTGCAATGGTGTAAATTCGTGTATATCATTTGGCGCGATTACAACTCCTGCAGCGTGTTTACCAATACTTCTTGCACATCCTTCAAGTTTTAGGGATAAGTCTAAAACCTCAGCAGCTTCTTCATTCTCTTTTCTAATTTGTTGCAATTCAGGCGATTCGTTTATGGCTTCAGTGAGCTTTATGCCTGGTGTGAGAGGTATCATTTTAGCGATCATGTCACCAAAACCATAAGGCTTGCCCAGAATTCTTGTTACATCTCTTGTTACACCTCGGGCAGCCATTGTACCAAGTGTTCCTATTTGCGCTACAGACTCAACACCATATTTATTTTGAACATATTCAATAACTTTATCTCTACCTTCAATGCAAAAATCTATATCAAAATCTGGTAATGACATTCTTTCAGGATTTAAAAATCTCTCAAAAAGTAATCCATGCTCCAATGGATCTAGGGCAGTTATAGATAACATATAAGCGACTAAGGAACCTGCTCCAGAACCTCTACCAGGCCCAACTGGTATTTCTTGACCTTTTGCCCATTTGACAAAGTCCATGACAATTAAGAAATAACCTGGATATCCTTTTTCGGTGATAATTTTTAGTTCTTTTTCTAATCTTTCCTGATATAAGTTTTTATCTAAATCATTATGTTGGTCTAAATATTCTTTAAGTTTGTCTCGAGAAAGATCTTCCAAATGTTCTGACAACGATTTATTCTCTTGTACCTCATAGGAAGGAAGATAATATTGCCCCTCCTCAAGAAATACATTGCATAATTTAGCAACTTCAAAAGTATTTCTTAGAGGCTCTAACTCGTGATATTTTGTAAGTTCTTCTTCAGTTTTAAAATATTGCTCACTTGAGACATTTGGATTATCAATTTCATCTTTTAGTAAGGTTGCATTATTGATAGCTACCTTAGCTTGATGCGCTAGATGATCTTCTTTTTCTAAAAAAAGTACATCATTGATTGCTACAACTGAAATATTGTTTTTTTTGGCTGTATTGCAAGCAAAAGCCGCAGCAGGATCATAACCATTCGCTGAAAAGTTTGATACGCCAATAAATAAATTTTCAGTAAAAGCCTTTTGGTATTTTGCATACAAATTAACAATCGAATCCTCATCTTTTTTTAGAGCAAGGTTTCTTAAATTGTTTGATGATGTGGGAATAATGCAGACAAGATTATCTGCGTCATTGAGTATATCTTTTTCAGGTATTGATCTTTTTTCTGATCCCGATTGTACAAATGATTCTGTACTAAGCTTAAAGAGCTTCTCTAAACCTTTTTTATTTTTTGCTAAAAGAATTAAGTTTGTATAGCCATTGTTAACTTTGACATCGAAATCTACTCCACAAATTGGTTTAATGCCCTTGCTTAGGGCATAGTTATAGAACTTTACCAACCCAAAAAAAGTATTTTTATCAGCAAGTGCAACAGCTTTCATACCTGCTTCTATGGCTTTATCTACAATTTCATTTGTCTTTGGCAGTCCACAAGAAATACTGTAATGGGATTTTGTTTGCAGATGAATAAAATTAGACATCATTAAATTTTAAAACTTTTTCTATGAATGTTTGATAATCCTAAATAATTAATAGCATTTTTATGATCTTTTGTTGGGTAACCTTTATTTTTTTCAAAAAAATACCCTGCATATTCTTTAGCATAATTAGACATGAGTTGATCGCGAAAGCATTTAGCCACTATTGAAGCTGCTGCAATTTCTTGATGGTGTTCATCGCCTTTAATTATTGCTTTAGCATTTATTAAACCATGGGGGACATGACTTCCATCAACTATGATTTTTTTCGGTGCAACAGGCAGGTTTGCAACAGCTCGAATCATAGCAAGATGAGAAGCTTTTAAAACATTTAATTCATCAATTTCACTAGGTGAAGCCACACCAAGTCCTACATAAAAATTTCTTTTTATATACTTGGCTTGTATAGCTCTGTTCTTTTGAGATGTTTTTTTTGAATCTTTAAAAAGATATTCTGATTTATTATTTCCAAATATTACGGCTGCTGCTACTAATGGTCCTGCTAAGCAACCAATACCAACCTCATCAACTCCTGCAATCTTCATAAAGCCTATTACAAAAAGAGTCTAAGTTGGGTTTCTCTAATTTTGCTTTCACCGCTTGAATCATTTCTTTTCTAAATTCATAATCTGCCATGTTTGAATTAAGATCATGTGCGATATTCTCTGAGCTGGCATTGGTTTGGATTAATTCTAGAAATATTTCTTCATCTGCAACAATATTTGGAATACTAACAAATTCACTCTTCATCAAATTTTTAAGAATTAGGTGGTTAAACCAATTCGTTTTATAAATTACAGTAGTTGGTACCTCAGCTAAAAGAGCTTCAAGGGTTGCTGTGCCTGAACAAACGACAGCTGCTTTCGCTTTTTTTAAAATTTCGGATGATTCTGCGTTAGCAAGTGTAATATGCTTAAGGCCTTGAATTTTGTGCTGTATCAGATATTTATCGTCTTCTTTATAAATAGGTATTATTGCTTGATATTTTTCTTCAAAATTAAATTGATTAAAACCATCAATCATAACTTCTAGATTATGTTGAATTTCTGATCTTCTGCTGCCTGGCATTATGCATATTATGTTTTCTTTATCATTGCACTCAAAAGCAGATTGCTTTTCTAATAAAGGATGGCCTATACAAAAAGCGTGCTTGTTTACGTTAGCGCAATATTCAAGCTCAAAAGGAAATAAACAGAGCATGTAGTCAATGTGCTTGAATTTTTTTACTCTACCAGGTCGCCAAGCCCAAACAGATGGACAAACGACGTGGACAGTTTTAATACCTTTTTTTTGTAATTTCTTATGTATCTCAAAATTAAAATCAGGCGCATCAATTCCAATAAAAATGTCTATTTTTTCATTGATAAAAGTTTCAATGAGGTCATTTCTATAATTTACTATTTTTTGGAAATTAAGAATTGGATCAACAAGCCCCATAATTTCGAGCATCTCTCTATCTGTTGATAGATTATGCTCTTGAAGAGGACCACCACCTACTCCTATAACTTCAATATTCTGAAAATGTTCTTTTATTTTTGAAAGAATTTTTGATCCCAGCAAATCACCAGATGGTTCAGCTGAAACAATACCTATCTTCAATTATCTTAAGACTCCTCTCGTTGCTTGTTTGATTGAATCGATAAATATCTTTAATTTGTCATCAGATAAACATTCTTGTTCGATTTTTTCTAGTGCTTCGTCAACTTTTAAACCCTCTCTAAAGAAAATTTTATAAGCTTTTTTAAGATTCATAATTTCTTCTTTTGTAAATCCTTTTCTTTCCAAACCAATAGTATTTAATCCTGCTTGTTTTGTTGGTGTCCCTGCAACTCTTGTGAAGGCTGGAACGTCCATTGTTATGTGAGCGGATAGACCTGTAAAAGAGTAAGACCCTAACTTGCAGAATTGATGAATAAGTGTGTAACCACCTAAGGTTACATGATCACCTAGCTGGACATGTCCCGCAAGCGCTGAATTATCAACCAAAATATTTCCATTACCTATTACACAATCGTGAGCTATCATGACGCCAGGCATTATTAGATTGTCGTCACCTATTTTTGTGTACCCTAAATCAACTTCTGTTCCTCTATGTACTTTACAAAATTCCCTAAATACATTGTTTTTTCCAATTTCAAGACTAGATTTTTCTCCCTTGTACTTCAGATCGGGGGTATCTTCTCCAATTACACAAAATGAGAAGAATTTATTTCCAGGACCAATATTTGTAGGGCCTTGCAAGACAACATGGGATTTCAGCTGACAGTCCTCTGCAATAACAACATCAGGTCCAATTACTGAATAGGGCCCTATTACTACACTTTCATGTATTGATGCTGACGCGTCTATGATTGCTGTTGGGTGTATGTTACTCATTTAAACTTCTGTCCGCGCACAAGATTTCAGCTGCACAAACTAATTCTTCTTCTGAATGTGCAGAACATTTGAACTTCCAGATTCCTCTTTTTGAACTTATTACAGATGCTTTGAATATTAATGTATCGCCTGGTAAAACTTTTTTCTTGAATCTTACTTTTTCAACACCGCATAACAAATAAATTGATTTTTCATTTGCCGACTGACTCATAATATGTGATCCAAGCAATGCGCTGCTTTGCGCCATTGCCTCTAATACTAGAACACCTGGCATTATAGGAAAATTTGGAAAGTGGCCTTTGAAGAAGTCTTCATCAGGTGAAACAAACCTTTTAGCTACTATAAATTCATTATTGACCTCTATTACCTCATCAATAAAAAGGAATGGTTCTCTATGAGGAAGGAGTTTTCTTACTTCTTTATTGTCCATTATTTTTTTATTTTTGCGATAAATTTCAGTGAATCTTTGTGCTCTTGTATTGGCATAACTCCGCTATAGACGCCAGGTTCCTTTAAAGATTTTGTAACAAGAGTTTTTGCCATAACTATAACGTTATCGACTATTTCTATATGGCCAACTATTCCAACTTGTCCTGCAATCTGACAATTTTTGCCAATCTTCACGGATCCTGCCATACCTGATTGACCAGCTATAGCTGTATTTTCACCAATATGTGAATTGTGTGCTACATGAACGTGGTTATCAATTTTAACACCATCTTCTATAACAGTATTCCCCAAGGCTCCTCTATCTACAGCAGATTTAGCACCTATTTCAACATTTTTTCCTATTTCTACACCACCGAGATGTTCAATTTTATTCCATCCATCAGTTGATGGTGCATAGCCAAAACCGTCTGAACCAATGACTGTACCAGAGTGAATAATACAGTCATCGCCTATCGTCGTACGTGAATAAATTGAAACATTGTCATGGATGATGACATTGTTTCCAATCTTACAATTTGAATTTATTACAGAATTTTTTCCAATAACAACATTTTCTCCAAAGACTGATTCTTTAGATTCATTTTCATTTTTATATTTTTCAAAAAAGACCTTTGATGCATTTGCATAAGCAAAATAAGGATCTTCAACAACAATCAAGTTTTTATTATCTAACTGATCTGCCAATTCTTGAGTAGTAATTACTGCTCCAGCTTTATTACTTAGAGTAGTTATAAATTTTTGGTCTTTTAAATAACAGATTGAGTGCTCATCGCACACTTTGGAATCTTGTAGATTTAATAATTTAAGATCAAATGACCCTAGAGGAGTTCCACCTAATAATTTAGCTAACTTCTCTAGAGTAATTGATTCCATTCAGATAGGTTACTACTATTCAGACTTTTCGGTCAAAGCATTATCTAGATATGCTATAACCTCTTCAGTAATGTCTAAATCAGGATCTGCATAAAGCAAAGCTCCTGGAGCAACTATCATTTCATATTCTTTTTGGGCAATTAGTTCTCCTAACACTTTTTGAAATGTTGGTGTTAGAGTGCCAACTACTTGCTGTTGAACTTCTTGGGCTTTTGTTTGAAGCTTATTAGATAGAAATTGAATATCTGCTTGCTTATCCTGCAGTTGCTTTTGCATATCTAATTTTTCTTCATCAGATAAAACTTCTTGATCTTTTTGAAATTTTTCAACAAGTGCTTGTCCTTCTGCTTGAAGTAGTTCTAGCCTTTCTCTATCTGCAATAAAACCAGTGTCTTCGTCAAGATTTTTAAATTCTTCTTGAGCAAATTGAGTGCTTAACATAGCTACCTCTGCATTAAGTACAACAATTTTGGCATTGATTGGAGCTGAAAAAGCTGCAAGCAATAATGTTAGAAATAAAACTTTTAGTTTGTTCATAATAAATCCTTAAGTTTCGCTATTTTATATGACTTTTGTGAAAGAATCGACATTTTTTAGAACTTATTACCGACTGTAAATTCAAATCGTTTTGTTCTATCTAATGGGTCGTTGTTGAATGGTACAGCAAAATAAACACTTATAGGTCCAAATGGAGTAATTGCTGACCCACCAAGCCCATATGATCCTCTAAGATCTTCAAAATTAGGTGTAAAACACTGAGTCTGATAGTTGTAACAGAATGTTGAGAAGACATTTCCTAAATCAACGAAGAATGCTGTTCTAAATTGGCTTTGATCTTCAATAAAAGGTACTTTAAAGATTAAGTTTAAGCTTGTCTCTAGTAAAACATTACCCCCAATTGGTCTATTAATTCCATATGTAGCATACTGATTATAGTAAGGAGCATCAGGCTCACCATCAAAATTATTATCTATTAGTGGTGGGCAATAGTCTTCTGCGGAGACATAAGAGTAACAAGGTACAGGTGTTATCCTTGGTCCGAGACTATTTGTCTCATAACCCTTGATTGAATATGGGCCTCCAGCATAGAAATACTCAAAGTATGGTGGTACTTCACTGTCTCCAAATGAGTCTACATAGCCAATTCTTGAAGCTACTTTGAATATCAGCTCGTCATTTATAGGCTGATAGAATTCATTTTTATAGTCTAATCTAAAGTAATTTAGTGAGGATCCTGGAACAGTAGTCTGTACAGATACTTGATTTAAAGTACCATCTGTTGGAAATATACCTCTATTCAAAGTAGCTCTTGTCCAAAAAGCTTGCAGCTTTAATGTGTCAAAAATATCACCTTCACTCTCGAGAAAATCAAGGATCTCACGAGAAGCTAATGAGCCAGACTGTAGTTCAGTATGATCTGCTGCTATATTAAATCCTATCCTCTGTATTTCTGATATTGGAAAACCAAAACTCACTGAAGCACCGTAGCTTGCTGTATTGTAGTCAGTCAAACCAAACGAAGAGTAATCAAATTCTCTGAAATTTAGTGAGTAACCTCTACTAGCTCCATCTACTGTGTAATACGGATTTTCATATTGCAAAAAGATATTAGTTGAGTAGTCACTAACTTGAGCTCCAATACCTACAGTATTTCCACTACCTAAAAAGTTTTGTTGTTGCACATTAAAGTTGAAGGAAAATCCAAATTGAGAATAACCAAATCCAGCGATAATATTTCCATATTGTTGTTCTTCAACATCAAATATTACGTCAACTAAATCTTCTTCTCCCGCTACAGGAACTGTCTCAACATTAACCGTTTTAAAATATCCAGTTCTCTCCAATAAAAGCTTTGATTGTTCAATTAATTGATTAGAAGCAGGTGCTCCCTCAAATTGTCTCATTTCTCGTCTTAAAACTTCATCAGTAGTAAAGTAATTACCATTGAATATAATTCTTCTTGTGTAATTCTTTCTTCCTGGATTAAAAACAAAAGTAATATCTGCAGTATTATTATCTTCATCGATTGTAGGAACACCCTCAATTTCAGCAAAGGTGTACCCATCATTACCTAATGCATTTGCATAGAATTCTTCGTAGCTGGTAATTAAGGACTCTGAATAGTAAGAGTCTTCTTTGATGTTTATAAAGCTTTCTAAAAACTCTCTATCTAAGGGTAGTTCGCCGGAGATCTTAATATCTTTTAATTTATATCTTTTGCCTTCTTTCAAAACGAGCGTAACAAAGAGCTCCTGTAGATCTTCACTAATAGAAACTTGAGAAGAAGAGATCTCAAACTGCAAATATCCTCTATCTTTATAGAAAGACTCCAAATTCTCTAAATCTGTTTGAAGTTTTTGCTTCGTGTATCTGTTGTCATTGGTAAATATAGATAAGATAGTTCCTTCTGATAATTCAAAAACTCGTTTAATTTCTCTATCAGTGAAAGCATTATTTCCTATTATTTCGATAGCAGAAATTGCTGTGGAGGTACCTTCATCCACATCTATATCCACTTCAACTCTATTTCTTGGCCGATCTCTCTGAGTAACTTCTACTGATGCACCATATCTACCTTGTTGAGAATATTGAGCTTGCAAACCTCGTGTGATTAGATCTAACGTTGCTCTTTTTAAAACCGATCCTTCATTAATGCCCTCACCATTTAAGGCAGCCAAAAGGTCTTCTGTTTTAATAGCTGAATTACCATCTATATCAATGCTTGATATCGTTGGTCTCTCCTCAACTCGAATAAATAAGATATTACCCTCGGCTCTTAATTGGATGTCATCAAACTGTCCTGTGGCAAAAAGAGTTCTTATAACACGCTGATAATCTCTTTTATCGATTCTATCACCAATGGTTATGGGAACGGTATCAAGCACACTTCCTAAAGAAACTCTTTGTAAGCCCTCTATCCTTATGTCATCAACTAACATATCAGCACTTGCATTTAAGGCTAATAAAAGAGCTAACGTTTTTAATATTTTCTTCAAATTATTCTCGCTATATCATTCACCATTACAAAAACGAATAAAGTTAGTATCAATATGAAACTTAGATTCATTAAAGTAGCTTTTAGTTTCAAACTTATAGGAGATCCTTTAAGTTTTTCCACTAAGATAAACAAAAATTGCCCCCCGTCAAGCATTGGTAATGGTAAGAGATTAAACGCTCCTAGACTAATACTCAATATTCCTAGCAATAAAAGGAAAGGAATTAATCCGGAAACGAGAGAATCACCTGCCACTTTCGCTATTCCAACAGGTCCACTCAAGTTTTCGACGCCCATTGTTCCATTTAAAGTTTTAAATAAAAACTTGAAAGTATTTTCTATCCAAAAGATGGTTTGACTGTAACCAAAATAAAGTGAAGTTGTGAGAGAATTTCCCTCGGGACCAAGACCCAAACCATAAGCTTCACCGCTCTGCTTTGAGGGCAATGTTAATTGAATATCTTTTTCGTCTCTAGTTACAGTAATAGGTATTTGTCTACCCACTGTATTTAATAATGAGGTGGCTTGATACATTGATTTAATGTCTTCCTGAAAAATTGTCTTAATCACATCCCCAGATTTAAAACCAATTTTTTCTGCGATACTGTCACTTTGAATGATATTAATTCTTGGTTCAAAATCTGCATAAGGAATAATTCCAAAGTAACTTGATGGAGATTGACCCTCAGCAAATTTTAAATTTTTTACTTCTTTATTGAGTGTAATTTCTTTTTGGTTTGTGTAATCAAACAGTTGTATCTCAATATTGCCTGAATAACCTGTAAGATCTAGTAAGCCAACTTCTAACCCCTGAACGGTGTTGATTTCTACATTATTGACAGCTACCACCTCATAAAAATTTTTTTCATTTATTTCAGCTATTTGAGCAGAGACGGTGTCAGATTGCTTTGGAATAAAAAGTCCTACAATTGTGAATATAAAAAAAGCTAATATGAAATTGTAGATTGGTCCTGCTAATACAACTAGTGACCTTTCAAGTGCTGGCCTATTTGCCAGAACATAATTTTTTTCTTCTGAACTTAGCTTATTATAATTTTGGGTATCAGCAGGGTCGTGAAAAGCAACATAACCTCCAAATGGAATTGCTGACAATGAAAATTTAATATTATCTTTGTTTTTCCAATTTAATAAATCAGGGCCAAAACCAATGCTAAATTTTAGAATCTTAATTTTGAAATACCTAGCAACAGAGTAATGGCCATACTCGTGGAATGTCACAAGAATTAAAAAAAGTGTTATTGCTCCAATTAACGAATACATCTATCTTCCTTCAATAAAATTATTTATCTCTAATCTATTACTTTTTAATTCTTCTAATGAATTTATTTTAGTTCGTTCAATCAAGTGATAATTATCAAATATTAAGTTGTAAATTTCTCCAAATTTAATTTTTTCTTGAAGAAATTTTTTTACTGCGATGTCATTCAAAGTTGCAAATATCAATCCACTGTTATCGTCATTTTGCATAACATCATTAGTAATTTCCAAAAGATCTTCTCTATCCTGTGGAAAAGCTTCAATCGAAAGTTCAATATCATGATCAAAAAGATCTAAAGAATAAATATTTTTAATTTCTTCTGAATGCTCACCAAGCAAACCAAATGCTAAAGGTATTATCATACTGGGTTTTGACATCTGCGCTTCAACACTTCCATCTCTCAGCTCAATTAGTGAATGGATAATGCTTTGTTTTTGTACAACGATGTTCAGTAAATCTGGTTCAAGAGAAAACAGGTGCTTTGCTTCAACTAATTCAAAACACTTATTCACTAAAGTAGCGGAATCAATAGTAATTTTTGATCCCATGTCCCAATTGGGATGATTTAAGGCCTCTTCAACTGACTTATTAAAAATCTCATCCATTGATAAACCTCTGAAAGGACCTCCTGAAGCTGTAAGGAATACTCTAGAAATGTTAGTTCTTTCAATATTTTTCAATGCAGTAAATAATGAAAAATGCTCTGAATCAATCGGAATTAGTTCAGTATTACTAGTTTCACACTGAGCAATAATATGTTTGCCAAATACTACTAAGGATTCTTTATTTGCTAATAAAAGTTTTCCTCCAGATTTTGCAGCATCAAGAGTTAAATCTAAGCATTCAAAAGAACTTATAGCAGATAAATAAATATCACTTTTATTGAGACTGATATATTCTCTTAAATCATCATAAGTTTGAAAAAAATTTATTTCATTTGAGCACCCGTTGATAATATTTGACCTAGCATTGGCATTAAAAATAAAAACATTTTTTGGTTTATGAATATTTATTAAGCTTATGGCTTTGTCTATATTTTCATTACAAACAAGAACATCAATTTCAAAAGCTTCCTGATGATTCTTAATAATATCTAATGCTTGTGATCCAATAGATCCTGTAAAACCAAAAATTGATATTGATTTCATTTTCCGAACCTTCTTTGTCTTACCTTAAATTCTTTGAGTATTTCTTGAAAATCTTCTGGGTTAAATTCTGGCCATAATTTTTCAGTGAAAAATAATTCAGAATATCCAATATTAGGAAGCAAGAAGTTACTTAAACGCATATCACCCCCTGTCCTAATGAAAATATCAATATCCAATTCACCTAATTGTGTGTGTTTTACGAAATTTTTTTGAGTTAATTCCTCTCCAGAATTATTGACTACATTTGCCGCATTTACCATATCCCAAATAGAACCATAGTTCAGAGCTATTATTAAATTAAATTCTTTGAGATCTTTTGTTTCATCAATGCATTTTGAAATACCCTCTTTTGCTTTTTTAGGCATATTTTCGATATCACCAATAAAAGTTAATCTAACTCCATTTGCTTTAATTTCATCCAATTTTACATCTACCCCAAAATTAATAAGATTCATCAACGCGTTTACTTCAAAATTTTCTCTATTCCAGTTCTCTGTTGAAAAAGCATAGACAACAAGTCTTTTTATTGAATTATTTTTTGCAATTTTAACAATATCGATTAATGTCTCGATACCTTTTCTATGGCCTGATGCAGAAGGTAGGTTATTTTTTTTTGCCCATCTTCTGTTTCCATCCATAACGATGGCAACTGTTTGAGGGGAAGACATTATATTGTTAATAAATCCTTTTCTTTAGAGGCTAAAGAAGAGTCAACCTGATCAATAAATTTGGTTGTTATATCTTGGATATCTTTTTCAGAATCAGAAATATCGTCTTTTGTTAGTTCTCCCTCTTTTTCAAGGTTTTTCATAGCTGTTAGCGCATCTCTTCTAACGTTCCTTATTGCAATACGACCATTTTCAGCTTCTGCTTTAGCTTTTTTTGTTAAGTCTATACGTGATTCTTCAGTGAGTGGCGGCATGATTATTCGTATTACGTCTCCTGCTACAGTAGGATTTATTCCAAGATCAGATTTTTGAATTGCCCTATCAATTTCTTGAACTAAGCCCTTATCCCAAGGTGATAGGCTTAAGGTTTTTGAATCTTCAACAGTTATAGAGCAACATTGATTTAATGGTGTCATATTTCCATAGTAATCAACCATAATGCCATCAAGCATTGCCGGATTTGCCCTACCAGTCCTAATTTTTTTTAGATTGTCACTGAAATTATTCAAGGAAGACTGCATCCTATCAGTGCAAGATTCTAAGATTTCTTCGTAGCTAGCCATTTGAAATTAATGTACCAATATCTTTACCTTTTACTATATCAAGTAAAGCGCCTTCTGACTCGTAATTGAAGACTTTTATATTCATGTTATTGTCCCGCGCTAAAGTTAATGCAGTAGTATCCATAACCTTAAGATTTTTATGAATTGCTTCGTCAAAAGTTAGTGATTTAAAAAATTTTGCTTCTGGATTTTTTTTGGGATCATCCGAATATACACCATCAACTTTTGTTGCCTTTAGCATAAGATCTGCATTTATTTCAACACCTCTTAAACAAGCAGCTGTATCAGTTGTAAAGAAGGGGTTTCCAGTTCCAGCAGTAAATATAACCACAAAACCCTCATCAAGAAGATGAATTGCAAGACGTCTATCGTAATGTTCAACTATCCCAGGCATTGGAATAGCTGACATTACCCTTGTTTTTATTCCATTTCTTTCTAATGAATCTCTTAATGCAATTCCATTCATTAC
>CENQ01030054.1_pt1 | contig 15725 bp, 17 predicted proteins | sample 356171 | NCBI WGS metagenome assembly CENQ01 (sample SAMEA2619802, study PRJEB7988) | marine metagenome | biome: marine biome (ENVO:00000447); feature: surface water layer (ENVO:00002042); material: "saline water (ENVO:00002010), including plankton (ENVO:xxxxxxxx)" | depth 5 m
TCTATCTCTGCCACAGCCTTTGTCATATTACCAGCAAACTTTTTAGCAATTTTTTGTGCTTTGTTCACTTTATCCATTGATACAGTTAATTCATTTATATCTTCTTCTTCATCAATACCTAGTTTTTTCTTTACCATATTAGTTGCAGTACCAAATCTAACAGCGTCACCCTTATCTTTACCATATCTATCTTTAAAACTTTTCTTTGGTAGATCATCTGCTACTTTGTGTACCATTTTAATTTGTTTTTTAGATAAATCTGCTTCTCCTAATACAGACTTAACTGCCTTTACATCTAACTTTAATGCCTTTGCAATTTCTTCAGCAGACTTACCATCTTTAGACATTCTGTCAATCTCAGACATTTTGCCTTCTTCTAATTCTTCTTTTTCAAATTCTTCACATAGACACTCTTCGCCGCCACATTTTTCACATACTGCAAATTCAAACTCTTCAGCCGCTCTAACTTTTTTAGCAAGGTCTTTATCTGCACCGCCCCAAGTTCCTGATGACTTGGTTACAAAACTGTTTACTCTTGCCAATGCCCATTGTACTTGAGTTGCCCCAGGTCTATGACCACCTTTCCATGCAGCCATACCTCTGTCATAAACTTTCTTTAGAATAGAGTAAGGCATACCAGTTTTCTTTGCCTTATTCTTAACTGCTGTGATTGTTTCGTCTATTTGATTTTGTCTGATCTCATCTAGAAGTTGACGAGTAGTTTTTGAATATTTACTTTTCATTAGTTATCTACCTTTGCTCCGTGACGCCATTGAAAACAAGACCAGTAGCGTGCTTTTGTTTTAGGGCCTGGGTTATCGCAATTATGTCTTGCCCTAAATGATTTAATTCTTTCTGGACTATCCCTTTTAATCTCCATATTTGGGTCACCGAAAGTTACCTTTTTTATTTTATCTCCATCTTTTACAAAGACTTTAAACTTTTTTGGGCCGTCAGGTGTTCTCATTGGGTCATTTAATTTGACCTTTCTGCCTTGATATTCAGCCTCAGTTAATTCGTGAGGTAAAACTCCCCACTCATTTGCTTCTTTTATGTAGTCTCTAAATTTCATATTTAATCCATTACACACCTAAAATTATTTATCTCTATATCAAGTTCTTCATAATCTATGTTATCAGGAACAATGAATAGGCATTGACGACCACATTCTTCTTCCCTTTTAACAAACTTTTCTACAATATGATACACAGGATAATTTATATAATCATCAAATATTATTTTTGTTCCTGCGTCAGCATATTTAAGTGATGAAAGAAAACAACAAACTCTAAATCTTCCATCAACTAATACTGTATCTGGTTTATCATCTTGCCAGATCCAATCAGTATATTCTACAAACTTATCTCTAAACTCATAACTTTCAGGTCTACCCCAACCAGTTATGGGTCCTACATTAACATAGTGAACACCATCATATTTTTCTGCAATTTCTTCTACCGTTTCTACTGACTTAACAATAGCGTTTGTATTTTCTAATACCCACTTTGTAGAATTACCACAACCATATTCACCATATATTTTTGTATTAGATAAAATCTCTTTAAATAATCTATCATCACCATCGAATATGACACCTTTATCAATGTCTTTTCGCCAAGTGTTCATATAGTTTTTATCAAACAATATATGACCTGACGATAATTCAACAGGTTGAGGTGCGTTTTCAATCGCCCTCTTAATATCAGATTTCATCTAACATTCTCGCAACAGACTTTTTAAGTTCTGATTTCCATGATCTTTTATATCGTTCCTTATATTTATCTATTGTAGACTCTTCATCTGCCCATTCTTTAATATCTTTTTTACTAATTTGATTAGTAATTTTCTTATAATTTTTAATACTTTGCCCAGGTGTTAATTCAAAGGCGTGTTTTGCATACTCTATTGTGCCTAACCCATAAGATTCAGGCAATATTTTTAGTGATTGTAATATATTTTGAAACTCCCTAGGACCTATTCCTATCTCTTGAGCGATGTCGGCTGCAAGTTTAAATTTATCTTTTGCAGCCGTCACCTTTTTCTTAAATATATTGATACCGTATCTCACTTTAGCACGATCTACGGTCATACCTTTTAATATATCTAACAACTTGTTACCAGTAAAAAATTCTAGTTCAAGTTCTTCGATAAATTCATCAGCATTTTCATATCTCTCCGTCTGCGTCTCCGATCTTTCTGCTTTCGTATCTTCATCCAACTCTCTAAGTAGTCTATCAAGTTCGTGTGATTCACCGTTGTGTACGGGTGCGAAATTTGATGATTGACTAATTTGTTCATTTGGTTGATCTGTTTGATTGTAAGCATTAGATTCCTCCTTAGTTGATTCTACGAGGTCATACAGCCAAGCTTTCTTAACTTCTTGTTCATCAGTTTCATAGACCACATAGTTTGGCCCACGCCTGATTACCATACCAGAAGTTCCGTTTTCTATGTTCTCGACCATATCACCAATGTTAAAAATTTTATCTTTAATATAGTCCTCTCGTATATCATTATTAAGATAGTCAGCAAAAGATTCAATCCCTTCCCTAATACCCATACCTTTTCGCACAGAATTATAAAGGTCTTTTATATCTTTGTCAGACAGCAAACCTTTTACGCCTAATGTAAATGATTTTAGGTCATTATTTTTAGCAGCGTCTCTCATTTTACTTGCACTCATACCTGTAGCACCTTCGGCATCAGGATCTCTATCGCCAGCAGATACTATCTTTACAGATTTAAAGTTATAATCTTTACCATTATATTTGTCTGCAAGTTTTTGAAACTCATTTATTCTATCACTACCTGCGATCATAATAACATTACCATATAACTTATCATAAGTCTTTAATATTTCCATGAATGTTCTTTGATTACCACCAGCAGGTTTAATGTTCGAGCCTTTGAACATTTTTTTCATAAATTTAATTTTACTATTTTGATCTAATGGATTTTTTCTAGGATCGGAAGAGGCACTAGCAAAAACCTGGTGATTAGCCCGTTCTTTTCTAGCGACCTGTTTCACGGTGTTCATAAGTTTTGCGTGCCCTATGGTAGGAGGGTTGAACCTACCGAAGGCAAAAACGATTGTAGAGTCTCTATCTAACGCCTCTCCGACAGACATCAAACTATCTGCTTCTTTGTCAGATAATTTTCTGTCATCTCCTATTATTTCTTTAAGTTTGTTTATAAACTCAAAGTAATAATACTTCTCTAACATTTTATAGATTACATTGTTTGGTAATCTATTTCGTACACCATACTTTTTAATATCTTCTGGTGACATCTCGCCTTCAAACCCAGACTTTCTTTTATCTAGGGCGTCATCTTTCATATCTATTAGTGTGTTAATATCATCTTCTAGTTCTTTAATCTTACCTTGAATTCTATCTCTAAGGTTTTCAATATCATCATCATCTAATTCAACTAGTTCTTTGTAGTCAACTAAATCTCTTTTAAATTCGCCTTTAGCAATATCTATTTTTTCTACTCTTGCTCTAAACTCTTTCATATAATCTTCTATATCAAATGGTTTAGATTGTGTTCTCTTTTCAAATCTATCGTGTACAATATCAAAGACATCATCGGCCATTTTATTTGCCTTATCATAAACCGATCTATCTACGATTACAAAGTAATTAACTGGGTGTACTGAACCTGGTACATTTTTACCATTTACTTCTCTAACTATTCCTCTTAATTTTTCAGACATCGCTTCTTTATCTTCATCTGCAACATCAAATAAAACATTGATATCTAGGTCAGCGTCTTTTCTATATCTCTTTGTAAGAATGCTACCAATTAATCTATACTTAATTACAGGTGCAACCTTATTAAACTCTCGTATTTGATCTTCAATCATTTTCTTAACAACTGGTTTTAATACAGGTTTTTCCGTATCGTAATTATCAAATACAGTTTTTGAGTAATCTTTTCTAGGTAAGTCTATGATTGATTCTAATAAATCTTGTTTAGATATTTCTAGGTAAGGTAAAACTTTTAATGCAAGTTCAACTCCTGCTTCGTGATCTGATTCGTAATGAAATCCAGCCTGTATTCTACCTCTACCAACTCGTTCAGCGATCTCTATAAATTGTTTTCTATGTGCTGGGTGTTTCATTGATAGGTACTCAGCAACTAATCTACTACCGCAACTATGTCCACTAGGATAAGCAGGTGTTTTCATTGTTGTACCATACATAGTGTCAAAGTCCATATTCAATGCTTTTGCAACTTGATATGGTCTAGGTCTATTGTATTTGTTTTTATGTGTTCTTGTTATCTTCCAGACATCATCTATGATAGCAGTAATCTCACTTGATCTGTAATCTAAATTATTTTCATTTAGATATTCTCTAAAGTGAAATGATTCCATAAAGTCAGAAACATAAATTGAATTCTCATCATCTTTAGTTCTGGTTGTTTGCTCATCTATAATGTGTTGTAATTCTTCTTTGGTTTCTTGACTATCATTTTCAGGCGGTGGAGTAAGTTCTATACTTTGCCAGCCATCTTTAAAATGTTTTTGATCATACTGCTCAACTTTATCCATTGACTCTTTAAGAGCATCCTCATTATAATAAACTAAGTCTTTTAAACTATAATCTACATCTTCAGATAATGTCTTTCTAAAATCAAAAAAACTTTTAGCCACGATCTTCTATTGCCCCTATTATTTGTGCTGAAATAGTTTCAGGATCTTTACCCTCTGCTCTAACTTCAATAAACTTATCTTTCTCTTGTCTAAATTTATCAAGAACAGGTCCTGTTTCTTTCTCATACACTTTCAATCTATTTTTTATAATCTCTGGTTTATCATCTTTTCTACCACGAGCAGTCAATCTTTTTATAACTTCTTTCTCAGAAACATTTAAATATACAACATATTTGTAGTCAATATTTTCTTGTTTCATTCTAGTTAATTGTTTCATATTTCTAGGAAACCCATCTAATATATATCCGTTATCTGTATCATCTTTGCCTAGTCTATCTTTTAATGCCTTCATAACTTTTTCGATAGGCACTAGATCGCCTCTATCCATAATCTTTGCAACTTCAGGATCTTTTTTCTGTAAGTCTCTCATCATATCACCTGTATAGATATGTGGTATATCAAAATGGCCTGATATATATTTTGAATATGTTGATTTGCCTGAGCCAGGACCACCTATCATCACGATAGTTACCATACTAAGTTCTTCCATAAACTGTTTTAGTGATTTCATCCTTTGACCCAATCTTTTGCTATGTTAAAGTTTGCTCTACTAAACTCCATTCTATCTACAAGTTTTACAGCACCTGAAGATTTAATCGCAACATATCCCTCTGGACTGGTTACTCTAAATCCACTATCTGTTTTTAAGAATGTGCCTATACTTTGTACACTTCTTAGTTTGTTTAGTAATAAGAGTTTAGCATTTTGTAATGACAAGTAAGTTGCAATACAGAAATATAATCCCTCAGAATTGCCTTTTATAAATCTTACGCCTGCCTCTTGAATATCTTTATACTTTCTCTTTGTATTAGGTTGTTTTACCTTATCTATTTCTTGTTGTATTCTATCTCTATAAAATCCTACAAATTGACCTGTGAGTTTTTTTGTATTACCTAATGGTGTACCTGCTCTTATGAATGAGTTAAAGTATGCCTTTAATTGAACACCAACAGACAATATATTTGTATCTCTTTTAAGTTTATCCATAAAGATAGATCCTTTACCTACTGAACCCATAGCCATTCTTAATATATTATCAAACTTTGCCTGTTCACTAGAACTAAACTTAGCACCAGTAGCGTCTTTGTAGGTTGCGTCATCAAAAAATACACTTCTTACTTTTCTAAGACCTCTAACATTTGCACCAAAACTAGCACTCAATGTTGAGAATGATTTACCTCTATATGTTGTATGGAAAATAATGCCGATATTAGCATTTGCGATTCGACTTGCAAGGGGAGTTCCGACAGGTACTGCATATGTAATAGTATTAGGAGTGAATACAATATTTGATTCACCTTCAATCTTAGCAGTTTTTAATTCACCTTTTGTAAATAATAAGTCCCCTTGTAAGATACCTTTGATACCTAACTTTCGCAACTCCCTCAAGCAGATTTCTAATTTTTCAGCCACAGCACCAGTATGATTCTTTCTGATGTCTGAGGATGTGTAGTTAATTTTAGGAGTTTTATTGAATACAGACTTTGTACCAACAAAGAAACGACCGTTGTCAGGATTAGTACCACAGACTATTGCTGGTGCACCATCCCATTTTACGGTCAAACTTGTTCTCTTACCACCACCAGAAAACATTTGTCTAATAGACTTCAAAAAATTTATGGCGTTTAACGCCCCACTACTTCCATTATTAATTATATCATCTTCTAAGTGTTCTAGGTGGGTGTTCTTTGCCTCTACGAGGTACTGTAAAAACCCTTGCATTTATTCGCCTTCTCCATTTATATAATATAGAATTCACTTTCAATACTATTTATATTATTTATAGCCCCTATACAATAACTTTAATCCCATATAGGCGCCTAATTTTCCTTTTTGTTTTGCCTCTCTATATTCACTATCACTTCTAATTGTCATTAATAAAGTTAGTTTATTTCTACCTGAGTGAACATCTATAAACCATTCTTGTACAGACGAGGGATTTAAATATGCCCTAACTTTATCTATCTTAGGAAATATTTTAGCAAGTTTATCGCCTTGTTCACTTGCACTATTACCTACGGCCTTAACTAATATCAAAGGCACATCCTCACTACTGCCAGGTGTTTGTAATCTAAATTCTTCTTTTATCCATTGTTTGGTGGCCTTTAAATCTTTATTAATCATATTACACATATGTTCTCTACAAACTTTATTTTGTATATTATAAAAGTCATCAAACTTTTTAGGATTTGATAAGAATAATTTTAGAACATTAGCCTGAACCTCAGGTCTAGGTTTTTGTGCCTTACCTGATATATCTAACCAGTTTTCTGAATTTAAACTTTTAGGCATACCTGGTATTTTAGAATAACATTTATTCCATAGTGCTCTTTTTAATTTTACCTCTGAGGTACGATCAGATTTAACCCACATATCTTTTTTGATTGTAGTTCTAACATAACTATTCATCTTAGGCTCTGCTGACTTAGCAGATCCTGCCTTTAAACTGACACCTAATATACCACCCTTTTTAAAAAAAACAAATATATCACCAGCATGGCTTTCAGGAACACCACTAGGTTTTGCTCTGTATCCCCAAACTACTTTTTGTATAGGATTTCCTCTATTTAACTCATACAAATATTTTTGTATACCAACTGCATTACTTAATTTTTCTTGCAACATAGATGGTCTGATTTTTGCCGTATCTCTAACAAACTCATAACCTGAATCAATATCACCTTTATTAACAAAAGATTTACCACTTTTACTTGTATTTAATTGTTTCTTCTTTGCTAAGTCTAAAATGTAATCATACATTTGATCTGCACTAGATAACTTGCGACCATTATTAAATGCTAGTGCTGGGAATAATTCTGTTATTGTAGAATTTATAGTAGTTTGATATCCGCCTGATAGGTATTTCATACCTATATTTATGTTTGAATATTGCCTATTGTGAGAAACTTGACAACACCACCATTAGGTTCCCATTGTTTATGTTTATTTTGATGATCAGTTATTGCGTCTGTATCTTCTTTAAAAAAGTTCTCACATAGAATAGAACCTGTAGGTTTCTCTACACATTGATATACTATCTGTTTACCTTTCTTGACCATAACAGTCTCATAAGATAACTTGACATCTTTTTTAGGTGGTCTTTTTTCTCGTTTTTTTCTAGGCATTTTTTCCTTTATTGATTGCATTAACTAATTTTTGTCTATTCTTCTCGCCGAGTTCTCTTACTTTTTTATTCCACTCCTCGATTTCTTTATCTACTTTTTTCTTTTTTCTCTTTGTCATTTTACTCTATTACCTCTCAATGCAAAAAATAAACCACCACAATAAAGTAGTAAATGAAAATGCTCATACATCAACACATACCATAAACTCTCTGGTTCTAATATTAATATAACACCTGTCATTATACCACAGATAACAATACCTGAAAATCTAGTAAGCATATCACCTACCCCAGGCCTAAGTGCAATCGTAAGACCGCCTACGAGTAATCCTATACCCGCAAATAATTCACCCCAAGCAACAAAGAACCAGACTGTCATAGGTAGGCCAAATGCCTCTGCATCTGAAATATCAACAGGTAACTTTTGCAAACCTTGTAGTATGAAGATTATACCTAATGGTACTCTTAACAGCCAGTTTGCACCTTTGAAGTCTGGTATCTTTTTTAAATATTGCTCAAGTGTCATCATTATAATTGACTTATCAATTCAGGTAATATTTTTTTACTTTTACCGAGTGTCTTAGCACCAGCAACTGCGTCTTTGTTTGATGTATCACCACCAACAACTACTAGTGCGATCATACCTAAACCTTTATGTGGTGTACATTGATATAGATACACACCAGGTACTTCAAATGTAAATGAATATTCTTTATTCAACTTACTCTTTTTAGGCATTTCAAATCCATCAGGTCCTGCAATAAACTCTACATTGTGACCCTTATCTGTTGGCAACCAAGTAATTGTTTCGCCTACATCTACTCTAGATATATCTTCAGAATAGACCATTTTAGCACCATCATCTCTTTTGTTTAGCATATCAACTGTTATATCAGCATATGCAGGTGTTGTTAATAATAAAATTAAAAATGATATTATATATTTCATATTTACTCCTTATATTTTAAAATCTGAAAATTTGTTTAATCTTTTTGCCGTCTCTGTATTATCGAATACAGACTTTTCTGGTTCGTCTTGTTGATTAGCGTCAACCATATCTTCTTGGGCAGCCTGTTCTACATCATAAATTCTCATCTTAGAACGATCAACACCTAGCATAAACTTACGATTTATTGTAGGATCATTATATCTGTTCTTTAATTGTTTTACAAGAAACTGATTTTTCTTTTCTAGTTCTTCAGTAGATATTATGGCAAACATAAAGTCAGCAGTTGCCGGCAGCCCAAAACTTTCTGAAGTATCTTCAAGACCAATATCGGTACTTGCATAACCAGTTCTTGTAGTTTGTGTTGCAGAAAAAATAGGTAGATCAAATTCTACTGCAAGACCTCTAAGTTCTTCAGCAATAGACTTGACGATTGTATAAGAGTTAGCAGATGAACCTGCCTTTAGTCTAGATGATACACATAGATTTAAATAATCAATATAGATAACATCTGGTTTAAAACTTTTCTTGATTGCAAGTTCATTAAGTAATACTTTAAAATGACCTGCGTGAGCAGAGGCAGTAGGATATTCTTTGATAATTAATTTGCCTTGAGTTTTTTCTTCTAATCTTTTAATCTTATCCTGATACATCAACTTAGGTAGTTCAGGCAAATCACTCATAGCAACATTCAAAAGATTAGAGTCAATTCTTTCAGCAATTCTTTCTTCAGCCATCTCTAAAGTAATATACAATACATTCTTGCCTTGTAATAAATTTGCAGCTGCAAGATGACACATAAACAAAGTCTTACCAACACCAGTGCCTGCAAGAGCAATATTCAAAGTCTTTGTAGGAACACCACCTCTAGTGATACGATTCATAAAGTCTAAATCAAATTCAATTCTTTCCTCTTTCTTATGGTAGAAATCGTATCGTTCAGTAGACTCAGGAATATAATCGTGACCGATCTTCTCATCAAAAGATACTGACAAGGCATTAGATAAAAGTTCAGGTAAGAATTCAGGTGTATGTTTTTTATCTTTGCCATCTAGTATCTGAATACCATCCATGATAGCATTATGTATGGCACGATCTTTACAAAACTTTTCAGTAGTTGATATTAACCACTCTAAATTAATTTCTTCTTTTTGAAATGTAGCGATTGTACTAGTGATGTTTTGAAACTCAGAATCATTAATATCTTTTCTGCCATTCAATTCTATAGCAAGAGTTTCATTGGTAGGTTGTGCGTTATATTTTTCATAGAATAAAGCAATCTCTCTAAAGATTAACTTCTCTAATCTATCTGAAAAATATTCTTCTTTAAGAAATGGCAACACTTTTCTAGCATACTGTTCAGTATGTATTAAGTGCTTAAGTGCTGTTCTTTCAATTCTCTCTTCCATTCAACTCCTGATCCATTACGGTTATTAAGATATCTCCGATATGATTTATAAATTCTTGACTATCTGTATCGGCATCTATAAAATTTTTATCTACTGTATAATCGAACTTCATAGGTAAATTACCATTCTCATCTTCTTCTTTTGCGAATTGTACATTACCATAATGATATATTATATCACAATAAGGGCCGCTGGTCAACTTAATTGAGGCATATTCCTTGTCAGGTCTTTCAACAAACACATAATCGACTTCGTGTTTAGGTAGACTCTGCTTCTTCTGCTTCGATACCATATTTAAATTCTTTGGCCGCAGCCTTATCTAATTGTTCTAAGATTTCTTTAGTAAAATATTTCTCTGGATCAGAGTTAATTGTTTTTTGATACTGTTTAGTACCATCTGGTAATTCTATTCTTGTAGATACTTGTTTGAAAATATTATGTTTCAATGCAAGGTCAACTAAACCGTAGTGTTTATCTAAACCTTTGTCATAAGTTAATCTTACATCAACCATTTTATTTTCTTTTGTAAGTCTTGATTTTTGATTTTTACAATGAATTATATTACCTATAATTTCTGTCCCATCTTTTTCTTTTCTTTTAGAAAGATAGACGATAGAACTGGCTGCATATTTCAAACCAGAACCACCGCCCATCTCTTTAGTTGGGAACATAGAACCAACCACATCATATGTATGGTTAGTAATAATAAGGGGAACTTGAGCCTTGCCTAATTTCAATGTTAAAACTCTAAATGCAGCCTTAACAATCTGGGCTCTTGTCATATCTCTTGTCTCTTTACCTGCTTCAGTATCTTCCATCTCTTTCGTTGTTGATAACATACCAAGACTATCTAAAACTAATAACATAGGTTTTCTATCAGCAGGATCTTGTTCAATATATCTATCTAATACTTTAATTGCCTGGTGTCTAAATTCTTGTACTGTGGTTACAGGCATAATAATCATACGAGAGGAATCAATACCTCTATCTTCAATCATATCTTTTGTTAGTGCAGATTCACTTTCAAAGTAGATAACACCAGCATCTGGATTTTCTTTTAAGAAGTTGTCAACTACACCCAATACAAAGAAAGTTTTACCTGTAGCACTCTCACCAGCAAGGGCAGTAATTTTATTAGCAGGTAAACCACCGTGAATGGTACCTGATAGTAGTCCATTAAATATATAACTTCCAGTATCTATAAAGTTTGAGACATCACCTGCCTCAACACCCTCAGATACTATACTGGCATATTCGTTACCAGTATCTTTAATAATTTGTTTGAAAAAATCTGACATAGTTCTTCACTCCGATAATAATATTATAACACTTTTATTTATAATTGCAAGCATAATTAAGCAAAAAAATTCTCTAATGTTCCTTTTCTAGAATCTCTAAATAAATCAAAATCTTTATCACCAAAACACCAGACATTTTCTATGAACATTTTATTCATAAAATCTGCTTTTTCTTTTTCATCTTTGAATAATTTGTCTGACTTTGGCCTTTGCATTATTCTCATACCTATTTGACCTATAAATTTATCTTTCAAATGGTTTACTAATTCATCACTTGACCTATATCTTTTGCTTTTGATCTTTGGATCCATAATATTGCAAAACATAAATCTAGATACACTCATACTTTTTTCTGCAACAGGTAAGTAAAAATCATCTCGCCATTTTTCATATTCATCAAATTTAAACCAAGATTGATTTTCTTCTTTCTCACCACCTTTATTATATTCTTCAGTAGAAAAATAAGGTGGACTTGTAAATGCAACATCTATATCTGGTAGTTCATCATATGGTAAATCTTCAGCACCACAATTCCATATTTTTACTTTTTTAGGTTTACTTAATAATCTATTGTATCTATCAATCTGTTCTGTATATCTCATATAAGTATTTGGATTAGGATCGCAACCATAGTATTCTTCAGCATTACTAGCAAAGAAACCTGCAAGTCTATCACCCCAGCCACAACTCGTATCTAATACTCTCTTTGCGTCTGTCATTTCATACACACACTTAGCAACAATAGGTTTAAATTGTGTTGCAATATATGTACCTAATCTAAATGCAGATAGATAACTTGCCTCATCTAGTTTACCACCTCTTAGTTCTTCTTTACCTTCAACCATAACTTTCTTAACACCATTGATACCTCGCCATATAGGACCAAAACACTTCCAGATATCTTTTGCAGTACCATTTTGCCAAACTTCTAATGGTGCTCTAAACCCATAACTTGAGCAAGCCAACCTCAAATCTTGATGAAAATAATTACTCACATTATTGAATGTACTCGGTGCGTCTATGATACCTAATCCATATTTGCTAAATGGATATTCAAGATCATCATACTTTTCAAAGATTTCTTTTTCTACTTGCTCAATAGGTGAGCAATAGGTACTATAATCAGCCTTCTTTAGGGATGAGAAGGTCGACCTCATATCTTCATCTGATATTGGTTTGAGCGGAAACTTAGGTCTTACTTTAGCAATATATTCTGATAGTGTCCAACGAAAGATATCTTTCCCAAATTCGTTAGTATATCTATCGAATGACTGATTGTCTAAGATAGGTAGATTCACCTCGTTAGCGTGTGATTCTAGGCGTTTAAATAGTGTTTCATTAAGCATTTAATCTCATTCTCGCTACAAATAGTTCTACACCTTTTCTACAATTTTCTTGCCATTGTTTTGCATCTCCGTCATCAGAAATGTATTTAAAACATCTAAAAGGAATATTGTATGTTTCACAAACAGATGCCAAAGCATATGCCTCCATATCTGCTACATCATACTCTTCGGTAAATTGTGTGTCACCCTCCCAAAAGTTATCTCCTGTGGCACAAACTAAATCTCCTTTGCCACCATTAATCGTACCTTTACCAAAAGGTGTTTGATAATTTTCAAATCCTAGTTGGGTCACATTCATATCTCTTTGTATATAACTACCAATCTCATATAATTCGCCAACTTGCACTCTATTAGAACACTTGGCTGCTGTGCCATAATTAATTACAATATCAGGCAACATAGGTTTTCTGCCATCCCACATTACTATCTTTTCTGTCAATACTCTAGTGGCATTTATTTTACCTACACCAGTTAGTGTTACCTCATACGGCATACCTTGTACTTCTTCTGGTAGTGCTGCTACTAATAATATTCTCATACGGCGTTAATTGATTCTACTCCTGTTGTTGGGCAAAGATACTTCCAAGATATAGGAAAACCATTACTTAAAAATGAATTCATACTTTCAGTTACCTGTCTAGTTTCTTCTTGAACATCTGGTTTATTTCTAAGATTACAAACTCTAGCAAATGCATATAAACTACCACTCCATATCCACTCAGTCATCATACTTTGAGGTAATACTGCTCTTGCCTGTTCAGGTGCGATACCTTCTTTTATCATTCTATTATATAAACCTATACTTTTTTCTATACACATATCATATTCAAATTTCATTTCTGTTGACATTTTTATATCACCTGAAGAGCCTTGTTTTGAGTTCTTAGGTCTACCACGCCATCTATCTATCTTATATACTTTAGGTACATAGTCAACATATCTTCTAGATACTTCATTCCACGCAAGGCCAACTTGGTGTTTTACTAATTGTCTTGCAACAAATATAGGTGCTTCTATTCTAAAAGAAGCAAAAGCGTGTGCAAATGGCGACCAATGATTATGTTCTGCTAAATACTTAATTAGTTTTTCATCTTTATTATCAAACTCCTCAGATACTTTATTATAAGAAACTCTAGCAGCATTAACAACCGATAAATCTGATCCCATAATTCTTATAACTTCTACTCTCATATTCTTCTTCTCCTAAAAAATCTTCTCCATAGTGCTGATCTTGTCATTGATACAGCCGTAAATATTAATGCAATCTGTATATTCTCAAATATTGTAGGATGTAAATCAAATAAAGGAAATATTGTAATCTGTATTATGATAGATAAAAAGAAACCACTACCTACATCAATTATACTTTCTAATACATCATTCATCTTAAAAATACTCCACAATGTAAACAGAACCATCCGTTTCTTATATGTTTAAATCCACATCTATTACAAATGATAATCATATTACTCACCCGAAAAAACTTTCTAAACTTGCCTGTCTTTCAAAGGACCAGCCAATTGCGTTGACTATAAATCTTAGTGGATCTAAGAATGATTTTTCAAACTGTTCATCATAATCAATGTAATTTTTTAAATTAAACTCTCTAGGTAATCTTGTTGGGAAAGAAACAACATTATCTTTTAATGGATTAGGCATTCTTAATGAAACAAACTTTATCTTATCACCCTCTTTTATAGTCTCATACTTATTTAGCAATTTACTATCTTGTCTTAAATTAAGATTGTAAAGTAAAGCACCTTTTACATGGCGAGGAGTACTCTTTTTATATACTGTGGTATTATCTTGATATTTTAAAAGACCATTTACACTACGAGGATGAGCAATTTCTTCGATAGGTAATTTATTAAATTCATCTCTAAAGTTATCAATAAATTCTATCAATGCAGCCTCATCTTTTGTCATAATAACTTTTAGTGCCTCTTTAATTTTTTCTCTACACGCCTTAGGTGTTGATGACTTAACTGCCTCAATACCCATAATCTTTAGTTTAGGTTCGTCATAATCAACGCCTTCAGAATTGTAAACATTTAAAATATATCTTTTCTTAGCAGTCCAAATACCTTTGTTGGCAATCACTTCTTTATCCATCACCATCTTTTGTTTATAAGCGTGAGTATAGTCTGCCAACTCTTGATACTTTTCATCAATGAAAGGTTTTAGTTTTTGATCACAAAACTTATCTAGTATTTTTACAGTCTTTTTTATATCATCACCTAGACCCATTTTCTTTACAACATCGCCCATACGAATATAAATTGAATCTGTATCTGAGGCAACAACATAATCTACCTTTTCAGTTTTCAATAACTGATTAAGATATTCATTGACACGCCTTTGAATATAGCGAATAGAATATTGACCTGCAAGAGTAATACCTTCGGCCTGCCTTACATCATAATATCTACAATACTTGTTGCCGATAGCACCATAGGCACTATTAAGAGCAATCTTTCTTGCCATCTGAATGTTATTATACTTAGAAATATTATTAACAATAGATTTATTACCTTTATCTTTTTGTAGTTTCTTTTGTTCTGCAATCATCAACTTTTTATACTTACTTCTATCTGTATAATATTTCTCCATCAACTCGCCTAGAAACCCAGGTCTGTCGGTTCTAAATATCGCACCGTTTGGTGTCATAGTTCTTTTTTCAAACTTAGAAAAATCAACCTCACGATCAAGCATTCTATCTACACTTGCAAGTTCAGGTTGAAAACCTATGATAGTTTCAGGCGATATATTATACTGCATAATTAAGTGTGGATACAAACTATTCAGATCATAACTAACAATCCAGTCGTGAAATCCTATAATAGGATCTTTTACATATGCACCTTCATAACCACGAGCACCTTCGT
>CENQ01100538.1_pt1 | contig 15605 bp, 14 predicted proteins | sample 356171 | NCBI WGS metagenome assembly CENQ01 (sample SAMEA2619802, study PRJEB7988) | marine metagenome | biome: marine biome (ENVO:00000447); feature: surface water layer (ENVO:00002042); material: "saline water (ENVO:00002010), including plankton (ENVO:xxxxxxxx)" | depth 5 m
AAAATGTTTTTGCCCTTACAGTTAATGGAGATTCAATGATAGATGCACAAATAGCTCATGGAGATATGGTTTTGATGGAGCCTATTAGGGATTCATATTCATTAAGGAACGGATCAATTGTGAGTGCAATGGTTCCTGGATTGGGTACAACTCTAAAATATTTCTCAAAAAGAGAAGGGAAAATATTTTTGGAAGCAGCAAATCCAGCTTATGAGCCAATTGAATTAAATTTGGATGAGGTTGTGTTTCAAGGAAAATTATTAGCTGTTTGGAGAAAAGTTTAACTTAAAAAAATTTTAAGAATAATACTTTAAAAATCTTTTTTAAAGATAAGATTGTATATTTTAGATATCCAAGTATTAAAAGCTGTTTTTATTTTTTCAAAATAGAAATCTATAATTATTTTAATTCTTCAAAATTAAACAAAAATAAAATAGCTTTTAAAAAACATTTTAGACCTTTGAACTCTTTTTTTGCTAGTAAATTTCTTCCTCTTCTAGTAATGCCTTTGGGGATTTCTATAATTTCATTAGTAAATTTAATATTCTTTAAATCTAAGAAAAGTTTATTTTTTTCATTATTTTGTCTCTTATTTTTTAGTAATGGAATAAGTTCTGGATTGTTATGGCAAATGGTTGAAAAGCCTTGGCAAAAACTTAATCCTTTGGATGTCCCAAAAGTAGATGCAATTGTTGTTCTAAGTGGTGGAGGAATTAAATTTTTCTCAAAAAATTCTGAGGTTTTTGAATGGAATGATCCTGATAGGTTTAATGCTGGAGTAGCTTTATTTAATGAAGGAAAATCATCGAAACTGTTATTTACTGGAGGAATTAATCCTTTTAACAGAAATTTATTGCCAGAAGGAGAACTTTATAAAAAAGAGGCTAAAAGAATGGGAATACCAAAAGAGAATATTTTTGTTTCTAAACCAGTTAAAAATACTTCAGAAGAAGCTATAGCAATTGAAAGCTATCTAAATGACGAGCTTAATATAATAAGACCAAAAATTATATTAGTAACAAGTGCTTATCATATGAATAGAGCTATAAAAATTTTTAAAAAAAGGAATATCATTGTTTTTCCATTTCCTGTTGATTTTAATTCTGTGGAAATTGATAGCAATTTCTTTAATAATCCTTTGAATTGGGTCCCCGATAGTAAATATTTGAGTTCTAGTTCAATGGCTTTAAGAGAATTTTTAGGAAGATTTATTTATGATTTCATATTTAAAATTTAATGACCCATTGCTACTAAATATTAATTTGATAAAAACCTTTTAAGAAAAGGTAATCTAATATAAGAAAAATTATTAATAACCTTTTAATGTTTAGATTTGATTATGAAAGACTTTATAAGTTAGCTGTAAATAGCAAAAAAAAGTTTAAAAATGCCATCCCTTTTCCTCACTTAATAATAGATGACTTTTTGCCTATTAATGAAGCGCAATTAATTGCTGATGATTTTCCTAAGCCTGATCAAATTCGTTGGCAGAAACATGGCTCGGGAGCAAATTCTGATGGTTTTAATTTTAAAGGTGTTAAACTACAGTGCTCGCTAGAATCTGAATATTCAGAAAACATAAGGATATTAATGCATGAATTTAATTCACAGGGTTTTTTATATTTCTTAAAAAAACTTTGTGGAATTGAATATATTTTTGGAGATCCGTACTACGAAGGTTGTGGATTACATTCTACTGGTAAAGGCGGTAGACTCATGATTCATGCTGATGTAAATAGATTCCCATATCCTGCTTTGGCAGATCAATATCTTAATGTTATTTACTATGTGACTCCAAATTGGCAAGAAGAATGGGGTGGCAAATTGGAACTTTGGGACAAAAAACTTACATCTTGTAAAAAAGCTATTACACCCAAATTTAATAGATTAGTTATTTTCGAAACTACCAGATATTCATATCATGGTCATCCACATCCTCAGGAATCCCCTCATGAAAAAAGAAGAAATTCTTTAGCTGCATACTATTATGTACCCTCTAGTAATGTTAATAGAAGTCAATATGGGCAAGTTAAAACTGTTATGTGGCAGAGAACAAATAAATTTGATAAGTTATTTTCTCGGGCATATTTCAAACACAAAATAAATCTATTAGCTCTAGACTTACTTCCTCCTATAATCACTAGAAATTTTATTAAATTAAAAAAATCACTTAAAAAGTGATTTAAGTTTTTTTGATAACATATTTATAGACTTATAAACTATTAGTATTATTCTTGAAATTATCAAAATGAATAAATATTTCCTTAATCTGCCTATGAAAATAAATCCTTGAATGTGTTCTAGATATTTGTATGTAAAAGAGAATTTAGATGAATACCCACCTCTATTATAAAAGATTATCGGTAAGTTTTTTTTTAGGATCAAGGGATTATACGAGCAAACTTCTGAAGTGAATATATAATCAGACGTCACTTTTAATTTGGTAAGGTATCTAATGTTTTTCTCTATTATGAATGATCTTTTATAAACAATTGCTTGATGAACTCTTGGCTGGCCTAATGTCCAATGTATTAATGAGGTAATTCCGCCTTCTTTATTTAAAAAGTTTTTTTTCTTACTCTCTCCTTTGAATAAAACTTCAAATAATATCAACTCTGCATTATTGTTATTAAATGTTTCTACAAAATTTGAGATTTCTGATTGATTGAAAGTATCATCGGCACCAATAAAGATGAGAAATTCGCCTTTTGAAGATTCTATACCTTTATTCATTGCAGAATATATTCCATTTCCTTCTTCTAAACAAAAAACTATATTATTTTCTTCTTTAAAAATTTTTTGCAAATGTGATACTGATTTATCTATTGGCGAAGAATAAACAAATAAAAATTCGTAGTTTATATTAGATTCTTTGAAAAAGTTGACATTCCTTATAATGTTTTTTTCCCAAATAAATATGTCTTTTATTGGCGTAATGATGCTTAAGAGAATATTATCCAAACTTAAAAAAAATCAACAAGAATTATCATAACTCATAGATAATTTTATCATTCTAATAATTTAGACTTACCCTCAGAAGCTCTTGACTTTTTCAATAAAAAATCTTTTAAATCAGTTCTTAAAGGAGTTGTATTGATTTCCTTTAAATTAAGAGTATGATTTTGAAGATTTATAATATTATTAAATTCCTTTGTGTTGTCTGTTTCTTTAAAATCACTTCTTTGATGAGCTCCTCTGCTCTCTTTTCTATTTTTTGCAGAAATTATTGTAGCTTCAGCAGTTATTAAGGAACTTTGTAAGTTTAGTGTATTTATGAGATCTTGTTGATTATTTTCGTATATTCTTACATCAATATCTTGTGATAGGTTCTGAAGATCTTTTAATTTATGTAGGCCTTGATTCAGAGTTTCTTCTTCTTTCAAAACTCCACAATAATTCCACATTAATTGACTTAATTGATTTTGTAATGAAATTGCTATTTGATTTCCTTTTTTTATGGTTTTTTCTATATTTTCAATAGCTTGTTTGATAACAACTTGAGATCTATTTTGAGATTTTAAATTTCTTGAATAATCTGAAGAAGCTTTCCCTACAATTTTCCCAAATATAAGTATCTCAGCTAGAGAGTTTCCTCCTAAACGATTTGCGCCATGTAATCCCCCTGCCACTTCGCCCGCTGCATATAAGCCTTTAATGTTTGTGCTGTGGTCAAGAGCATTTACTCTGATACCTCCCATAGAATAATGAGCAGTAGGGGAAACTTCCATTGGTTTTTCAGAAATATCTAACATTTGATATTCAAGAAATTGTCTATAAATCTTAGGAATTTTTGAAATTATGAAATCCTTATCTTTATGACTAATATCTAAAAAAACTCCTCCATTAGGAGAAGTTCTTCCTTCCTTTATTTCAGTGTAATTTGCAATGGCAACCTTATCTCTTGTTGAAAGTTCCATTCTTTCATGATCATAATTAATCATAAATCTCTCGCCTAAGCCGTTAAAGAGTTTTCCTCCTTCTCCTCTAACTGCTTCTGTAACAAGCGTACCAGCCATCTCTTCAGGCATAATCATTCCTGTAGGATGAAATTGAACCATTTCCATGTCAATCAATTGACATCCAGCCTTTAATCCTAAAAATAATCCATCACCAGTATTTTCTTGTTTTCGCGAGGAACTTATTTTCCATATTTTTGTATGTCCACCTGTGCATAAAATAACTGCATCTGCAAGATGGATAGTTTTTTCTCCGGAAGTTAAATTTATAGAAATAGCACCAAAGCATTTTTTATCTTCCACTAGTAAGTCACTAACATATTCATCGTCATATATTGGGATTCCGTAAGTCTTAGATTTATTTAAAAGAGTATTGAGAATTGATTGACCCGTATAATCGCCACTAAAACAAGTTCTACGATAAGTATGAGCCCCAAAATATCTTTGATTGAATTTACCATTTTCTAATTTTTCAAAATCTGCCCCCCAATTATCAATTTCAGTTACAGCATCTATAGCTTTTTTAGCCATTATTTCAATTAAATCAGGATCTCCAACCTTATAGCCCTCAAGATATGTATCTGCAAAATGTTCCTCCCAAGAATCACAATGATCTAGATTGCCAAAAGAGGCATTTATTCCTCCTGCAGCAAGTACGGTATGAGAATCACTTTTCGGTCTTTTGCCTAAAACTTTAACTGACAAATTATTTTTTTTAACCTCTATTGCTGCTCTTAACCCTGCTCCCCCGCATCCAATTACCAGAATATTACTAATATCAGTCAAATAATTATTCATAAAAGGTAATTTTTTTGAATATTAGTATAAAAAGGGAAATTTAGAAAAGTAGGTTTTGAATTTAATATTAAATTTGTTGTGAAAAAAATTAAGTGGAGCCATGCGGATTTGAACCGCAGACCCCCTGCATGCCATGCAGGTGCTCTACCAGCTGAGCTATGGCCCCAAATCGTTGACATGACAGTGATTGCAATCAATCTCAAGCAACGTAACCATTATACTTCACCACTCAAATATACCCAAATACACCCAGATATACCCAATGTGCGGTAGATTCTGCGGTAAATCTGCGGTAAGCTCTTTGCAATAGGCAACAGGGTTTATGGACAAATGGGTAATAAATCTGCGGCAAAACCTTAAAGAGGATGGTCATATTGGCTCTCCATTTAAAAGCAAGAATCATTTGTTCCTCTTTGTAATCCATTAAAAAGCCCTCCTTCTTTGGTTGTATTGAGAATCAGCGTTTAAGCCAGCAAGCTTGATAATTTCTTTTGCACAGGCCGCAACTGCTGAAATTTGTTTGTTATTTAGTGCCAATTGCATCCCTTCTTCGAGATTAGTGACCAGTTTTGCCACCATAAAAGGCCTCTCAATATTGATTTCCTCGAAGTCTCCAACTATCACATCCATTGCCCTAGCTTTAATTATTCGAGAGTGCCTCTTGAAAGCTTATATTTTTTGGCCATGTGAGTCGTAATCACAGGGCAAGATCATCCCTTTGCCATCATTTCCCATTAATTAAGGCTTAAAATATAAGGAAATGTTGAACTTTTATTTGATAAATTGTTAGTCCTTTATTTACAAGCTTGTCTCTCACCCGCACTGGCAAAATTATCTCTTACTCGTCACAAATACTTAAAGGAATATTCTTCTAGCGAGAGGATGGAAAAATGAATCATCAAAGGAACCATTTTCTCTATCCGTTTTCTCGAGCATATGATTAAACGCGCGGTTAATAGAACTTCTACTTGCTGGTAATACCTTATAGCCAAAGAAGCTTGAATACAACGGATTTTCCGTTTGGCAAAACCTATGCTCATTTGAGGAGTACTCTGGAAAAGAAAGATACCTTGAAAGAGATTTAGAATATATTTTACGAGGCAAAAAAATATCGAATGTATTTGGTGCAAAAAAATGAGTAGATGGGTGAAAGTCTAGCCATATAGTAGGGGTCCCAAAAAGTGCTGGAGGATTTGTACCACCACTAAGGCTACCTACAAAAAAACGAGAGAATGACCAAATATATAACTGAAGAAGTTCATATTCAAATTGAGAGGAGCTTAAACTCTTAATATCAATAGCATGACCAGACATTTTCCTTGAGATAATGTGATTAGCGCCTATTAGGAAAGGCTGTCCACCAGCAGATTTGACAAGAGAGCAAATATATTTAGCATTTTCTAATGATGTGTTTCGAAGAGTTCGCTCAACATCAGTAGCTGCGCGAATATGAATACCAACAAACCAGGGAGCTGAAAGATTTTCCTCTAAAAGAGATTCAGCTGAAGTCTTTAAATTAGAGGGAAAAGTAAGAGGGGAATGTTTTTTTTCGGACGACCAGTTTAAAGCAAGCTTGTGATACTCATTTCTTGCAAGAACTGATGAATCACTATTGCCTGGCCAAACTTCGATCTCGTGATCATCGTCATGATCAAACCTTGATTCACGTTTAGATGAGCTAACAGAAATATTATTTTCACTCGCATACTTAAGAACAAGGTCTGCAAACAAGGAATTGCAGATATAATCTCGACAGTATTTAAAAGTAAATGGAAGATTATTAGCATCTAATTGACCAATCTCTGCAGCTTGAATTACATATACAAAAAGACTCATGTGGCCAATAGCAGTAAAGTGTGAAGATTCATCATGAAAACCTGGTTGACGATCCAAAAGTCTATTGAGCTTATCTCGAGAGCTTATTAATAATTGATCACCAGATTTGTAATCTCCTAATAAGACAAAAGGGTGGATTATTGCATACCGATGTTGCAAAAGCTTTAAAGAAGAAAAATCAAGATCTTCAATAAAGGCTATAAAATAATTTACCAAGTCAATATTATTTTTCTGAGAGGCAATTAGCCAAGTTACTAAACGGACATCAGAAAAAGATGGTGAAGAGGATTTATAAAGTAATTCAATTTGATTTGCAGTAAATCTATTGATATTAATACGATAAAGATTTTCAAAAAGTGAGGTTTGAAGGAAAGGTATGGAAGATACTGATGCATATTTTAATTTCAATCTAAATGGCAAGAACGGAGCATAGAGTATGAGGACAGAAATACAGATCCTAACGTAATATCCAAGCTTATTATCATTACAAAATCGACTAATTGTTTTATTTAAAGACTTTATAGAAATTAATTTTCCGGAAAATCGTATAAGAATACTGTTAATCTGCACATGGAATAATCTCACTCAATAGATTATAGACCTTCTCCTTCCTTGAGTAATTTAACTTAGCAAATAAATGCACTCCCTTCGAGGAATAAATCCAAAATGACAACTGTTATTTTCTTTGCAGGAGGAGGAACAAATTCTGTTACTCCATTTTACTCTGCTCAAACCTTAGGAAAAATTTCACTCATAAAGTCAATTGAACTTCTTGATTATGAGATAGACAACATCAAGGCATTTATACTTGGTCCAGGATGGGTCAAAACAAAGATTCATTCTGCGACATTAAAAGTCTAAGAAAAAGCTGGGGCTAACTAAAAAAAAACTTAACTATGCTTGAATCGCCTGAAAAACTTAACTCAATCCCAAAAATAATATCTCATGTACATACTTTGATGGAATTACCGAAAAATCTTGTTGGTGGGAGGAATTTTGCTTCAGTTAATGATGAGATTAAGAAAGAGAAACTAGAGAGACTATTAGGGATAAATAAAGATTTCTATAAACTACGTAGACCACTAAATGATAAATAAACTTTTATATTTGATTGTAAGGAAAGTTCACCATATCATTTAAAAAAAATATTTTGGTGGATTTATTATTGAGAAATAACTTTGATTTCTTTACGGAAAGTAGAATGTTTTTTCTCTCACTTTTTCCATGCCCAGATAAAACATGAAAAAGTTTTTCAACTCCTGCTTCCAATCCTGCTTTCATATCTGAAAGCCTATCGCCAATTAAAATTGACTTATTTATATTAATATTCAAATCTAAAGATGCTTCTATTATCATACCTGGATTTGGTTTTCTCCAAGAATGTGAACCATCATTAGAGGAAAAACCATTAGCATAAATGCCAATTATTGGGGATGATTTACCAATAAGTTGATTCATTTTCAAGGTTACTTTTTCATAGTCATTCCAATTAAAGAGTCCCCTTTCAATTCCAGACTGATTAGTAACAATTATCACAGGGATTTTGTTCTCAAATAAAATTTCAAATAAACTAATTATGCCTTTCTCTAATACAACATCAGCTGGATTCTTTATATAGTTTACATCTTTAATTATAACTCCATCCCGATCCATAAAAACTGTTCTTGTATTTCTATTGGAATACGAAAACAAGGGGTTTTGCTTATATAATATTTTTTTACAGTTATTACTCATTTAGGAGATATATAAGGTTTAAGACCAGACTTATTAACTTCATAAATTGAATCACATTTATCAAGAGAAGATAAACGATGTGCTATTAAAACAAGCGTTAACTGTTTATCAATTTTAGAAATAGAATCCATAACTGAAATCTCAGTACTATTATCAAGAGCACTGGTAGCTTCGTCAAAAATCATTATTTGTGATTTTTTATACAAAGCTCTTGCAATTCCAATTCTTTGTCTCTGACCTCCACTAATACGAACACCACGTTCTCCAATAAATGAATCAAAACCATTTGGAAGAGATTCAATATATTCTAATATATTAGCTTTCCTTGCTGAGTATCTTAAACGATCATAATCTATTAAAGCAGGTTCTACTCCAAAGGCTATATTTTCAGCAATAGTTGAATCAAAAAGATATATGGTTTGCGGTACATGAGATATCATAGATCTCCATTGATTGAGTAAAAAACTATCATTTTCATTTAAATTAATACCATTTATAGAAATTGTTCCTTTGGTCGGTTTAAGAAGGCCTAAAATCAAGTCTATAATTGTACTTTTACCGCAACCAGTCTTACCTACAATGCCAATTTTTTGACCTTTAAATAATTTAAGACTTAAATTCTCAAAAACATATGGTTTTTTATCATCATATCTAAAAGATATATCTTTCAAGATAATTGAATCAAAATTGATAACACCATTATCAGAAAATAATATATTTGATCTTAGGTTTTTATTTGGTAATTCTAAAACATTTAATACTTTTAATAGTCCAGGAAAGTAAGTAGTTATATCAGCCCAACTAGCATAAATTGATTGCATTGAAGGTAATAATCTTTGAGAGCCTAATGCAAACGCTCCAAGGATAGAAAAGACAACATTTGGATCTTGATCTCCAAGAATTAAAAAATAAGCAGTTGCTGCAATCAAGACCATACCTAAAGCTTCAACCGTATAACGAGGAAACCCTTTAAGAAATAGATTATTAGCCTCCCTTTTTCTCATTGGTAAATCAATTAAAACGTAATTATCGATAAACTTTTCTTGTAAATTATCAATAATAACTTCTCTTATAGCACTAAATCCCTCTTGTAATATCTTTAACTGTTTTTGATAAAAAGTAACAAGTTTATTTCCATTGTCTCTAAATTTTTTCCTTACTGTTAAACTCAACACAATATATGTAGAGACAAAAACCAAACAAGAGAAAAGTGCTACTTTCCAAGTTACTAGAAATAATCCAATTAAGATGCTAATAATTATAATTAAAGATGTAATTAGTTGAAGTAAAGCATTTATTATTGCAACAACAAAGCTTGTATTCTGGTTAGAAGTAGTAATTAAATCACTAGAGTTCTTTTTAACATGCCATGAATAACTCTGTTCTAAAATTCTTTTATAGACTCGTTTACTTAGATCAGTTCCAATTAAAGCGGCGATACGTCCAGTTAAAAATAAATTTAACAATCTAATTAAAGCTGTAACTATTGCTGCCGAAATAAATGTCAAAGTAATAAATAAAATTATCTGACTTCTAGATGTTAGACCTATAAAATTAATTATATTAAAATAAAATTTTATATCTAATAGCTTATCTAAATCAGTGAGTACTAGTAAAAATGGAATTACAGAAGCTAAAGATATTAACTCCGCTAATCCACATATAATCATTATTACGAGTAAAAAGAAAAGTTGTATGCGTCTTCTTTTATTTAGTTGCTTCCACAACCTGATTAATGATACAAGCAATCGTCCTTCTTTTTTTGATTGAAGATTCACTTGAGCTATAGCCTCATATTATGATACCTTAATCATAATAAAATAATTTGAGATTTCCTCCTCAAGTTCGATAATTTCAGAAGTACTTTATAACATTTGAGTTGAGAATTTGCATTTTTAATATTCACTTAGAATTTATTATGTTAACTTTATTTAAAAAAATCTTTGAAATATTTTTGTAATCTTTTTCTATAACATTTTTTCGGTTATTGTTGTAAGAAATTCAATATTTTAGATTTTTTTATTAATGAAAAAAAACTTGAATAGTGAAATAAATTATTATTTTTGGCTATATAAACAAAAAATAAAAAAAATTAAATATCATCTTGAAATATTAAGTTCTTTACTATTTTTTTATATCCCTTTCATTTCATTTGATTGGAAAATTAAATATTTATCGCCTAAAGCTATACCTCTTCTAAACAAAAATTTTTTTAAATATTTTTTTTCTATAGATTTGCAAATATTTGCTTCTAATTATTTAAATGAAAATTTTCAAAAAGATAATTTATCACTTGAAAATATTACTAAGCTATGTTGGTTAATAGCTTCCTTTAGGGAAAATAAAGACTATACCAAAAAAATACTTAAACTATTTAATGGGAATAAATCAAATTTAATAGGACTTCTTAAAAAGAGATATCAGTTTTTACATCCTTTTACGCTATTAGGAGATTATGATCATTTAGATTCTTTATTGGTTTTAACGAGAGAAAAATTAAATTTTTTGGAAAAAAGAAAAGAAGGTTTTTATAAAGAATCAGAGCATTTTACAGCCATAGGACATCTTTGTTTATTTGCTTTTTTACTTCAAGGAGTGGAATGCAATTTTTTGAGTAAAGACATAAATGAATACATATTCATTTATGATCCAAATCGTGTTCAAAACAAATTATTTGGTAATTTGCTGAAGGATTTAGCAAAAAAATTAAATATCAAAGTTTTAGAGTCTAATGGTAATGAATCGAATTCTGAATATGATTCAGAATTAGAGATTTGGCCAAGTCAAAAAACTAAATATAAAGCTCTTCTTGCTAGGAGTGAATATTACAAACTCGCAACGAAAATTTCTAATAGAAGAAATTTACTCAAAGTTCCTGAGAAATGCAATTTACTTTCCAAAAAAATCATTGGGAGATCTTTAATTGATAAATACAAGTTCTTTATAGGTCTACATCTAAGGGCAACTTTTGACGAAAGAACTGGAAGAAATACCTCAATTGAAAATAGTAAGTATATTTGCAAACTTATAAAATCTGAGGGAGGAATACCTTTACTGGTTGGTGCTAATGCTTTCTTATCTAGAGAATTACAAGATTATGCACTGGATATTAAAAGTATTTGTAATAACATGTTTGAATATGAAACATTACAACTTTTTATTTGGGAAAATTGTAAATTTTGGGTAGGAAGTCAGAGTGGCGGTACTCTGCCCGCAAGTCTTTTTGGTAATTTAACTTTGTGGCTTGATTTTCATCCTTCTGGTCATTTTCATCCCCCAAATACAAGAGATATATTCCTTCCAAGAAGGGTTTTTAGTACTAATTTAGATAGATTTTTAACTTGGGAAGAAGCTACATCTGATAGATATAGATTTTGTCAAACTGAAAATCTTATGTATGCTAAGCACTTTGGATACAAATTATTACCAGCTCATAAAGAGTCAGTTGATAAAGCTTTTTATTTTGCAATAAATAAATCTGAGGAAAAACCAATTAAAAACAAAAAATCTGATTTGTCTTCAAGGGTTTTTTATAAAGACCATTAATTAAAACTTTTAAGGTTTGAAAGAACAGTATAGTTATCTGGAAGAGACATTCCGGAATCTATAACAATCGAAGTCCCAGTTATTGATCTGCTATCTGAGGATATTAAAAATAAAATTAAATTAGCTACATCACAAACAGTCGGAGGTCCTGAAATTAAAGGAATACAAGCTTTTTCAACTTTCTTCTGTTTTAAGGATAATTTGAACGATGGGTCATTAACTAATCCGCAAATTAAAACATTAGATCTTATATTGTATTTTCCTAGTTTGAATGCTAAAGCTTTACTTGCTGATTCTATTGCTCCTTTTAAATAATGATATAGAACTGCTTGATGGTTAACTAATCTTGAACTTAGCGATCCTGCATGAATAATAGAGAAGTCTCTGAATTTTTTTTCATTTACAAATAAATTAATTAATTGATTTAAACCTGATATTTGAACATTTATATTTTTAATAACATCATTTTCGTTTATAAGAATTTCATCTATGTCATTAATCCTGACTCTTGAAAGATTTACTAATGAATTAATTTTTTTTTCGGGGAAATTTTTGTCAATCAACTTGAGTATTTGTTTTGCGTCATCAACTTTTCCAATAGGGATTGGAATATGAAAATATTTTTTTTTATCTTTTAAGTTTTCTTGAATAAAATCATCTGGGGAAGGATCAATATTTATTAAATAATGATTTGTATTTATTAAAGCTTGTAAGCAAAAATTTTTCCCTATTCTACCATTTCCCCCAATTACTATTATCAAACTGTCTGAATTAATCATAAATTTCTAAATAAAATATTAATAGATTATACACAAAGATTTTTTAAGAATAAATAAATATTTGTAATGAAGACTAACCTAAATTTTTGAGAATTTTTATTGATTTTTCAATTCTTTCAAGATCTTGATCAGGGCCACAGGGGGGATGGAAAACCATAGAACCAAATTTAGAGCTATTTTTAAGTTCTTGAAATTTATTTGTATAGGAAGCCTTATCAAGTGATTCATGATAATTACAAGTTGGTATATCATTACTATTTAATAACTTTGTTACTTGATTTCTATCTTTTGAAACTACATCTATAAGCAAAGGTATCTCTCCTCTTTTTTTATTCACAGGTAAGAGTTTATTATTTTCTAAGCCTTCTAATCCGTCTTTATACATTTCGTATATGAGTGATAGTTTTTCGATTCTTTCTTGATATGTTTCAAGCATACCTAATGCAAAAGATGCATGGAGATTAGAAGTTTTAAAATTATATGAAAACCTCTCGTACTTTTCATTATTATTTTTATAAGTTGTGCCGTGCCATTTTAAACAACTTAAAATTTCTTGATCTTCAGATTTATTAGTGACAACAAAACCCCCATATATTCCAGGCAGCATAGAAATCATTCCTAATGAAAAACAACCATAATCTCCATTAGTTCCAGAATAATTCTTTGCGTCAAAATCCTTTGAAAAAAAACTTTTGCAAGAATCTTCTATTATTTTTTTATTTGGAATAAGCTTTTTTACTTCCTTTATATTTACTTGTCTACCATTATAGTTAACAGGTATTAAAGCAGTTATTTTGTCAGCAACTTTTGGGATTATATTTATATCAAGGGTTGGCAATTCATTCTCAACATCTAATAAAAGAACATCAGCACCTGTAAATTTTACGGCTTGAACTGTAGCTATCCATCCAATTCCACTTGTGCCTACAATATCACCTTGACCTATCCCAGAAGCTAATAGCGACATTGCAAGCGCCGATGTCCCACTATTTGTATAAATGGCAGTTTTAACTCCAAAAATATTTTTAATTTCAGACTCTAATGTCTTGGTTGATTGTCCATTAGTTAATGAATTTGAATTAATAACTTCATGGGCTAATTTTTTTGCATCTTCTGTGATGTCTGTATGGAACCAACCTTTATTCAATTTCTTATTTTATTTTCTCTAATAATATACTAATTAAAAAAAATTTTCATGTCTTTAAAAGACTTATGTCCTAATTCTTATTTATTAACTTTTTTCAATACAGCTTTTTGTATCATAAATATATTCAAATAAAATTTAATAGTATAAGATAAATGCTTACAAAACAATTGAATTTTGCTAAAAAAACTTATGTCAGATTTTAATAAAGATGGATATGAAATTTTAGAAAAATTCTTTAATAAAGAAGAATTTTCTTCGATTTATAATTATGTTTTAAATCATATTAATAAAAAAATCCAGGGTCTTTATAAAGATAAAAATATACCATTTTTAAAAGATGTCAAGAATTACCATAATTATATTGAGGAGTTTAATTTAGATCATGAACTAATAGTGTCTACAAAAAATAGATATTTTTATCCTTCAGATTCACTTAATTCTATTTTAAGGAAAGATGCATTAATTTCTTTTATAAAAAATATTAGTGGATTTTTTGATTTTGATATGTGTGCAGATCCAGGTTTGAGTTGGCTAGGATTTAGATTAATAAGACCATTAAAAAATGATGGCTACCCTCCAAGTTGTAAGAATTGGGGAAATTCTAAAAATGTTTACTCTATCTGGATCCCTCTTGCAGGTTCTACAGTTAAATCTAACATTCGTTTTTTAAAAGGTTCCCATAAGAAAACTTATAAAAGTTATTTACCAAAAAACTCAAAGTTTATTGATGGAGAATATAGGTTAAATGAAGATATATCTGTAAATAAATTTGTAAGGCCTTCATTAGATTATGGCGACTTGATAGTGTTTCATCCTAACTGTATTCATTCTGAAGATTCCAATGATGAGAAAGAAACTAGATTAAATTTAGAGTATAGATTTTTACCCAAAAAATGAAACTTGAAAACTCATTAGTATTAGGAGGATTGCCTTTTGGGGCAAAATTAAATAAAAAAGAAACATTTGATTTTTTAAATTACGCGTATGATTTAGGAATTAAGGAGGTAGATTCTGGTACTCTTTATGGAAATAAAAATTCTCAAAAATTTATTTCTGAGTTTCAATTTTCAACAAAAAAGTTTTTTAAAGTACATTCTAAAATTGGTCTTAAAAGAGTAGAAAGAAATGATGGAAGTTTTGGAGTCGCTCTTGAGGAATTAAATCCAAAAACCATTATTAAATCCACTATGGATATAAGCAGAATTTTTAAATCAGAGAGAATTCATAGAGTTTCTTTACATTCTTTTTGTAAAACGGTAAGCGTTAAAGATCAAGTTGAAACTATCGAAAAGCTTATCAATGATAACGTTATTGAAAGCTATGGAATATGTAATTTTGAACCAGATGAATTAAAATATTGGATAGATGAATGCAATTCACATGAATTAACTCTTCCAAGTTCTTTGGACGTACACTTTAATTTTTTTGAACAAAGAGCTTTTAGAGAAATTTTTCCTTTGTTGATAAAAAATAATATGAAAGCTATTCCCTATAGAGTATTTTGCAGAGGCATTTTAGCTAATAGATATAAAGAAATTAATAATGTGCCTAAGTTAAGTCGAGCTAATTCAAGTTGGAGAGTTAAAAGATATTTAACAGAGGAAAATCTGAAATCACTTAAATATTTAGAAGAATTCTTAAAAGAAAAAAATATTGATATTATTGCATTCATACTTGCCTGGACTTTTTCTTTTGACTGTATTAACAAAATTTGTATAGGAACTGCCTCAAAAAAACAACTGTTTGAACTTTTTTCTAATTTTAAAAAAATTAATACAATAGAAAAAAGTGTTTATAGAGATTTTAATT
>CENQ01005490.1_pt1 | contig 15601 bp, 15 predicted proteins | sample 356171 | NCBI WGS metagenome assembly CENQ01 (sample SAMEA2619802, study PRJEB7988) | marine metagenome | biome: marine biome (ENVO:00000447); feature: surface water layer (ENVO:00002042); material: "saline water (ENVO:00002010), including plankton (ENVO:xxxxxxxx)" | depth 5 m
ACAAATTATTATCGCTTTGAGGACTTAAGACAATACTGTTACAGAGCAGCGTCTACGGTTGGGCTTTGTCTTGTGGAAATTTACGGATATGACGATCCAAATGCAAGAAGGCATGCCGTAGAAATGGGCAAATACCTGCAGATGGTTAACGTCCTGAGAGATATCCAAGAGGATCTCGACAGAAACAGGGTCTATCTTCCCTTGGAAGAATTAGCAAAATTCGGACTTACTAAGGACGATTTACACGATGAAAAGTTACCACAAAGTGAAGCTTGGCAAGAATTCATGAGACATTATCTCGCTCACGTAATGTCACACAGAAAGAATGCGATAGGGCTTCTTCCTCTTTTAGATAAGGATTCTAGATATTCGCCTTCGCTAATGTGCGCTGCTTATGATGCTATATTGGAAGAGGCAATGAAAAGAAATGGTGATGTTTTATCTAGAAGACTGAAAATGAGTTTTTATCGAAAGTTGCAATTTGCACTAGGAGTAATTAGAAAACCTAGAGTAAATCTTTTGTCTAATCAATTTAGATGATATTGTAAATTCCAATTTCATCACAGTGGTGTTTTGATACCGATTGCTCTGACAATACACCAGCCTGCTTTTGCTTCAAAAATTGCAAATGCTCCACCGAAGGCAATAGCTCCTACCGCATACCACCACATAGATGAGGAAATAACTCCCATTATAATCAATAATCCAAGTACAGCAGCAAAAGCAATTGCCATAATCCCAGTTATCAAACGTGCTAATTTTCCTTTTGCCCCTATATTACATTCCATATTTTCATCTCCACAATCCTAAACTATCTCTAAGAGCAGACTCTAAGTCTGAATGTTCGAATACATATCCTGATTCAACCAATCTTTCAGGAATTATCTTGGTACTTTCTGTTGTTAACGACACGCCCATTTTTCCAAATAAGAACCAAATAGCGAATGGAGGAGTTGGAATAAATGCTGGCCTTCGCAAAACCTTGCCTAAAACTTTTGCAAATCTTTTTTGCCTAACAGGCTCGGGTGAACCTATGTTGTAGACACCTTCACATTCTTCAGTCATCATTAGGTGATGCATCGAATAAATCTGATCGTCCATGGATATCCAAGAATACCATTGTCTTCCTCTGCCGATTGGGCCTCCTCCGCCTAATTTTGCAGGTAGTAACATTTTTCCAAGTGCACCTCCAGTGGCATCAAGAACAATTCCAGTTCTCAGGTTTATTGTTCTAACACCGAAGTCTTTCACACCGTTGGCTGCTTGTTCCCAATTTTCACAAATTCTTGGTAAGAAACCTTCACCCAACTTAGAATTTTCAGTTAAGACCTCGTCACCTCTTTCACCGTACCAACCCATTGCACTTGCAACCATGAATAATTCAGGCTTCTTACTCAAATTACCGATTGTTTTTGCTAGTAAACTAGTACTATTTACTCGGCTATCTTCAATCAACTTCATTCGTTTCTTTGACCATCTCTTGTCTCCGATTCCTGCTCCGCCTAGATGGATAATTGTATCAAACCCTTCGATTTCTTCAGGGTTGATTTCATTCTTATCAGGTAGCCACTTGATTTCCTTTTCGCCTTTTTTAGTGTCTCTTCTAACCAGTCGCCAGACATCGTGACCACCGGTGTCGAGAAAAGCAACAAGTTGTCTTCCAATTAATCCGGAAGAACCTGCAACTAAGATTTTTTTCCTAGGCAGGTGAGCGAATTGTGCGTGGCGTTCTAGATCTCTTTCTAATCGTATTTGCCTAGCAAAAAACATTCTCTCAATTCTTTTTCTAACCATTTTACCTGCTACAATTTTGCCTAAGAACCCCATAGGAAGTTTGTAGTTTACTTTGTCGATAACATAAGTAGAACCATCATCATTTTGGGTAAACTGATGTTTATGATGCCAAGATTTGAAGGGGCCTTTGAGCATATCATCTTCGAATGAATGTGGAGGGTTATATTTGGAATGTCTAGCGATCCATTTCATTTTGATAGGACCCATCGGAAATCTGAATATTCTTTGAGCACCTTCTTCTAAGGTGTCATCGGCTCTAACTTCTTCAGCAACCTCCCAAGGGGGCATTAATCTTCTAAATGAGCCCTTTCTTTCATGCCAAGCAAAAGTATCTTCCACGTTGGCCTTGACATGTGTCTTGTGCTCGTAGTAAATGCTCATTCTATCTGCCCCTAAATTGTTGAAGATATGGTTTTAGTTTGAGTTTCTTCTTGGTATTTTCTGAAGACATGTATCTGATTTTTCCAAATATGGCTCTTTCCGGTCCCCAAGCACGGTCGTGACGACCTAAGACCCAGAAGATTCCGGTGTATGAGTTGGGATCTCTGCCATCAAGTGCATATTTATCATTGAGTTGAATCATCCATTCAACTGCTTGTTCAGGAGTTTGTGCCCATTCGAGAATTCTCTTGCCCCATAGCATTCTAAGATAGTTATGAATTATTCCGGTCTGAAGTAATTCTTGCTGAGCTGCATTCCAGACTTCGTCATGAGTTTCGGCATTTTCTATTTGTTCAAATGTGTATAACATTCTTTCATCATCCGAATGTTCTGAAAGAGTTAATTTGGCCCACTCAGGAATCGATGAATACTTGTTATGATCGGTGTTGTGGTATGCGTTGTTGAATCCTAATTCTCTCCAAGTAATTATCTGGTCTAGGAATGATTCAACTCCTGCAGGAAGCCCCCACCACCCTTCTCGAGAACCTTTTCTAGAGGTTGTGATATTCTCTGGTGTCCATTTCTCCGAATCTAGAATTCTACTAACAATTTCGATAGAAGATATATGGCCAAAGTGTAACCAGGGGGAGAGTCCGCTTACCGATGGTTTTTCGATATTATTTCTATCAACATTGTATCGATGCAATCTGTTTTTCAAGAAAACTGCAAGTTTTTTCGAAGCCGTGGTCACTCCACCTCTGGCTTGTCGAACGGGTTGAACATTATGATCAATGTCGATTGTAGAAAGTGCTTTCTTACCGGTTGAACCGCCCTCAGAACATCTCCACAACCATTCGTATGGAGGAATCTTGACGGAGCAGTCTTCGATTATAGATTGATACATCTCATCGCTGATTGAATAATCATAATCTGGGTTTAGTGGTACTTTCTTCGGCCACGTGTCTCTACATCTTGAGAAATTTGCATGTATGAATCTTCTGAAACTGTGCGCTGTAGAGAAAGCACTGCTAGTCCAAGACATAGGAAAAACACCATTAGAATCTACAGCAATTACCTTTCTGTCCAAAGATTTTCCAGCAGCTTTTGTCGCTGATAGCGGATAATAAGTAGGAAAATCATCCGTCACGACTAAGCAGGCTCTTTTTGCTAGAGTCTTCAGCAACCCCATCGGACCACTTAGAGGAGTTTCAACCCAAGGGATGAAACGTATATTTTGTTCTCTGAAGGCGTTGATATTCTCTACCATTCCTTGTATAACGAAGGATGTAATCCTGTCATTAGCAAATTTATGGCTCGTAGAGATTTCTTCTATAACTAGTAATGGTTTTCCGTATTCTTCGGCTACTTTGGCTGCATACTCTAAAGATGCATTGTAATTTAACCGACGGGTTGCAATCATCCAGTACAGGATGTATTCGCCTTCAGTAAAAACTTCCTTGTCGTTGACAGCTCTAATTCTGTCGTCTAGGTTAGTTTTCAATTAACTCGCCTCCTTTGTATAAGTGAAGTAGGTAAGGATGACCTTGTGACTTTGAGTAATCGATTATCGAAGGAGAAACATTAGTTCCGCAATTCATTGCAATTTCTTTCATGGTCTGACTAATCCAGTCTAAGTCTGACAAGTCTGATTTGTCGATGTACATAACTTGAGAAACTTCGGAACACGGTTTAGCGACTTGTTGCGGTTCAACTTCTATGTCATAGACAATGAAGATTGCAGGATGACCGTCAAGGATTTTTTCACGCATTGAATTAAGTCCTACAACCTTTCCGTCAAGACCACATTCTTCTTTGAGTTCTCTTAAGGCGGCATCTCTTGGTAATTCTCCAGGATCTACAAATCCCTTTGGCAATCCCCACTTGCCTTTGAAAGTACCTTGGGCCTCTTGTACAAGTAAAATTTTGTTGTCTGAATAGACTAACGCAGCGACGCCTAAATCGCACGACAGCCTCTTCATGTCGCGATATCAACTTAGTTCACCTATAAAGCGGTGTTTTGTTTCATGCAAGGAAATAAACATTTCATTATAACCAAATGTACATTTCTATTATCATGGAGAGCAGAACCATTGACCCGATGAAAATTGAAGCAGACGCCAATCTACCTACAGAATTTGGAAATTTTAGGATTAGAGTGATGGTAGACAAAAAAGGATTTGAACACGCCATCTTTTCAGTTGGCCTAGACGGAGAAAACAATCAAGATAAAATACCCCTAGTTAGAATACACTCCGAGTGCCTTACAGGAGATGCTTTTACCTCTTTGAAGTGTGATTGTGGTCCACAATTAAAACTCGCAATGCAGAAAATCCAAGAAGAAGGGTGTGGAGCAATCGTTTACATGAGACAAGAAGGTCGAGGAATTGGATTAAAAGAGAAAATCAGAGCATATGCATTACAAGACAGAGGATACGATACTCTTGATGCAAACACAGCCCTAAACCATCCTCCGGATGCCAGAGAATATTCCTTCAGTGCTAAAATGCTAAAGAGTATAGGAGTAACTAGAATTAGTTTGATGACCAACAATCCATTGAAAATCCAAGGATTGCTCGATAACGGCATTTCAGTCGTAAATAGAATTGAGCATATTGAGGGCATGGGCAAATTTAATCATAATTACCTAGCAACAAAAGCCAAGAGAATGGGACACATTCTCCCATTTGTTTTCAATGAATAACATTACTAGGTTAGACCTTGAGGCTTAGTCATGTCGAATCAGTTAGTCGGTCAAAGTGCACCAGACTTTTCACTTAAATCAAGTACTGATGAAGTCGTTAAGTTATCCGACTATGACGGTAAATGGAAGGTTTTATTCTTCTATGCTCGAGATGGATCTCCTACGTGTAAGAGAGGTTGTTTGAATTTTAAAGAGCAGTATGAACTATTTCAATCACTAACTCCTCCAGTAGAAATTATTGGTATTAGTGAAGATACTGTTGAAGACCATCGTAGATTCAAGGAAGAACTTGGGTTACCATTCCCACTTCTCAGCGATCCCGAAAGAGAAGTTGCTGAAGCATATGGTGTTCCTCTATTTCTTGGACGATTTCCAGGCAAGTCTTCATTTTTAATAGACCCAGATAGAAAAATTCACTATTGCTATGATTGGTTGTTCAGGCCAAGAAGGCACGTTGCTAAAATTTTAGATACTCTTAGTAAGCTATCTTCCGGAGGAAAGTAAATGGATTGGACCGAACTCTTTGAAGAGGCTGGATTAAGCGATAGAGAAGCTAAGTCATTGGTGATTCTTTCATCTTCCAAAGAACTTAAAGCGAGCGACCTCGCTAAAAAACTAGGTACAAATCGCCTAGATGCATACAATTCACTTTCACGACTAACCCAAATTGGTTTGGTGAATGTCACGGCTGACAGGCCAATGAAATTTTCTTGCTCATCTTTGCCAGTATTGTTCAAGCGACTAATCAAGGACCAGAAATCTAGAATCGATAGAACTACCAAAGCATTTGAAAGTATAATGTCAGGAGCTAAAGACGACGTTCTTGAAAAGACCTCAGCTAGTGGAGAAAGTGATGCAAAATTTGCAGTTTTGAAAGGCAGAGAATACATTCAAAAGAGAATTGGAGAATTATCTCATGATGCTGAAGAGCAGTTAATCCTATTTTTGGGCAAGTTTGGAATTTTACACTTGTGTCGCTCGCCAGCCATTGAGGAGGTAAATTCAGCGGCTGAAAGAGGAGTAGTTGTCAAAGTCTTGTCTCAATTAGACCGAAGAACACTAAGATTTTTTGACCAGTTGCACGAATCCGTTGAAGTCAGACACTCGGATGAAATTAATTCTTTAGGAGTACTGCAAGATTTTAGTAACGTTGTTCAATTTTTATTTGTTGAATCTAATCCAGTTGGAAGGGGTAGGGAAGATGCAGCTCTTGTTGTCTCGTCCGAAGTTTTCTCAAATTCTCACCATGAATTTATGATGGCGGTTTGGAACAGAGCCGTCGATCTTGAAAGTGCTAAAAAGAGGTTCACTGAAGAAAGAATTGTCGATCCACTTAGACTGACTGTTGGAGAAGGTTCTTTTCTAGAACAATTTCGCGATGCACTCGACTTTAGCGGAGAGTTGCCTGATGAAGATACCCCGTTCAATCCTGAATCATTCCTTGAATCTAGTAAAGGAATTAATCAAGCGAGAGCCGCCTTACAAGACGGTAGCGTATTCAGTTTACATCAGCTAGGGATTGACATCAAAACCATGCTTCGACAAGTCGGACAACGAATTGGAGAAGAACTAGCCTTCAGTTTGAGAAATATTGAGGGCCATGTGGAGTTTTTGAGTGAACTGATGGATTGGTGGGAGTATGCAGGACTTGGAGAATTGGAGTATGATACTTCACCATTTTTCCATATCAAGGTAAACCTAACTCATCCACCGACCGATAAAGACGATGTCTTACCATTATGGGAATTAGATGATGGAATTATTGAAGGTGCTCTACTATCTAGATATCCAGAAGGAAGTAATGTCATAGTACGAAAAGAAGAAAATGAAGAGGATGACGAGTTGTGGAGATATACATTGATATTTGTTGATGATATAGTAGAAGATGAGGATTAAAAAAACATCAATTCATAAACCAAAACCCTGACTTGACTTCATGCGCCTTTTTACCTTTCTTCGCTTCATGCGGCAGATAACTAGGAAGAAGCCAGCTGACTTAGACTGGATTCAAAACCAAGGGTTGATAGCAGTAAAATTGGCTCAAATATTCGCATTGAGGCCAGATTTACTGGGTGAAGAGAAATGTCAACAACTACAACAATTGTATCAACATGCTGCATCTATACCTGCTGAATCATTGACTGAAACATTGAACTCTAAGGCGATTAAAAACTTCGCTGATAACTTTGAGTATATTGACCATGAGCCACTAGCAGCAGCATCAGTTGGACAAGTTCATCGCGCCACTTTGAAATCAGGCGATGAGGTTATAATTAAGTTCGTAAAGCAAGCTAATTCGAAGGTATTTTCTAAAGAAGTTAAGCGTATGAGGAACTGGCTAAAAATAATAATTTTATTTTCTCCTAGGCTTAGAAAAGTAGGTAATCCTCTTGCACTAATCAATCACGTTGCTGATTACACACTTAGAGAATTAGACTTACTAAATGAGATAAAAGGGGCAGAAGAACTGATGAAAATACAAAAAGATATTTCAAAAGATTTCCCCACCCCTTTGCTTAAATTTCCTAAATACTATCCTGAACTTTCCAACGAAAACGTACTGGTCTCCGAATTCATCGATGGCGATTCATTAGAGGATGGAATCGACAATAAGTCATTATCTTGGGATACTTTGCTCGACTTGTTTAGAATTCACGGTGCTTATTTGTTTGGAGTTGGAACTTTTCACGGAGACCTTCACCCGGGAAATTGTATTATAGACAAACGGGGCAATTTTGTATTCATCGATAATGCGGCTGTTTGTCATGCACCAAAAAAAGTTAGTAGGTCCCTATTCGTATTTTTTGAAAAACTCTCCCAACAGAAATTAGATGAGGCCTTCATTGCTCTACTAGACATGACTAATCAATACCCTTCAGAGAAAAAGATGAAGAAATATATGTCTAAAATGCATGAGATTTACAGGGACTTCGGTAAAAAACCAGTCGGTGAACAGAGTCTAACAAAAATAATGATGCAGACGGTTAGAGCCGCTGTTGAGCTTGCAGGTGCTGAATTTGGCGAAGAAGCATTCCCTATAATTCGCGCTCTGATGTATCTAGATGGATTGGTACTTAGAACACACCCTGATGTATATTTGATAAAATCAATGGGTCCATATCTGGAAGAATTTAGGGAAAAATTAGGTCTTGATTGAGTTGATTAAATGGCTCCTAAAATAGCTGTAATCGGTGCAGGAATTGGGGGACTGTATTGCACTAAATCACTGTTAAGTGATGGTTATGATGTAGAATTATTTGAGAAATCAGACAGAATTGGGGGTAGGATGAAGACTGATTTAGTTGAGGGTTTTCAATTAGATCACGGCTTTCATGTAATCCAAACAGGTTATGATTTAACAAAACAAATTATTGACTACAACCAATTATCAACTCGGGCATTTGAACCTGGTGCAAAGGTCATTCGTCCGTCAAAAAACAGCAGCAGCCGTATATGGAGGCTTTCGGACCCTTTTAGGAGGCCGTTTAGTTCATTTAGGGACGCTTTCGGTTTTTTTGCATCTCCTTTTGACATGCTGAGAATTTTGAAGATTAGAAGACGACTTCTAAAGATGTCTGTTGAGGATATTTTTGCTAAAGGAGATATGACCACACAAGAATGGTTGCGCAATCAAGGTTTTTCGCAGTCCTTTATCAATAGATTTTTTGTCCCTTTATTCGGAGGCATTTTTTTAGAATCAGAACTTAGAACTAACGAGAGGTTATTCAAATTTGTCTTCCGAACTATGTCAAGAGGTGATATGGCTTTACCTAAAAACGGGATTCAAGCAGTTCCTAACTTTTTAGCAGCACAAATCCCAAACAAGATAATTCACTTGAATACAAAAGTGGATACATTCAGCAAGGATTCAGTAACCATAAACGGAGTTAGGAAAGGATTTGACGCAGTTATTGTTGCTTATGATAATCGAGAAAATTTGTCAACTAAACACGTTTGGACGGTTTATTTTTCTGCTCCAAAGTCACCATTAACAAGTAATCATATTATGTTAAACTCTGAAATTAAAAATGTCAAAAATATCATTTCGTATATTTCAGTCCCTTCTGACGTCCAACCGAGCTATTCACCTGATGATAGGTCATTAGTTTGTGTAACAGTAGTCGGCGATAAATGTGAAGCTCTAGGATTATTTAATGAAGAACAAGTTAAAGATAAAGTTACTGAAGAATTGCTTGAATGGTTTGGAGATTCTACATTAGATTGGTCACTAATTGAAGTGCAGCACATTTCTAATGCCCTGCCTGAAACGGATTCAGAGGTTTTTTTACCTAAGTCTCCAGACTCGGAGTTAGAATATTTTTCTTGCGGCGATTATATGGTGCATGGGAGTGTTGAAGGTACGTTATTATCTGCGAAAAAAACCGTTGAACAGGTAAGGATAAAGTTAGCAACGAATGAAGGTTAAATAGTGTATAAAGACTAATTTGTACATGGAATTATACTGTTCTTTATATGCTTAGTCAAATTAAACATGTTATGCAAGATTCAAACAAACCTAGTGCGATAATCGTTGGTGCCGGACCAGGTGGTCTGGCAAGTGCTATGTTACTAGCCTATTCAGGTGTAGATGTAACCGTTATAGAAAAGGCTGAAAAAGTAGGTGGAAGGACCAGATTAGTCCATAAAGACGGGTATACATATGACCGTGGACCAACATTTTTTCACTATCCTGAAGTGATTGAAGAAATCTTTAGAGCCGTAGGCAAGGATGCCCATGAAGAATTGGGACTAATCCCACTAGAAGATCCATCATACAGATTGGTTTTTGGTGCAGGCGGACATATCGATGCTACCAGTAACTTAGATTTGATGACAGAAAGGATTAGAGAATTATCTGGTGATAAAAACGCTAAAGGATTTGAAAAATATGTCAAAGAGAATAGGAGCAAATTAAATCTTTCAAAAGCCTGTCTTCAAACCCCGTGGACTGGACCGTCGAATCTTCTTTCAAGGAGAGCACTAAGAGTTGCTACTGTACTAAAACCATGGGCTTCGGTTGCTGGAGACCTTCGTAGGAACTTTGATGATGAAAGAATCAGACTCGCCATGTCCTTTCAAACAAAGTATCTAGGAATGAGTCCTTTTCATGCACCGTCGTTATTCACTATTTTAGCATTCTTAGAATACGAACATGGAATATTCCACGCTAAAGGTGGATTAGGTTCAATCACGCCAAAAATTGCAAGCATTGCAGAAGAATTTGGAGCAAAGATACGTCTTAACACACCTGTAAAGCAACTAATTTACCAAGGTAAAGAAGTAGTTGGAGTAGAGTTAGAGGATGAAACGATTTATGCTGATAAAGTCGTTGTAAATGCAGATTTTGCCCATGCGATGACTACTCTAGTTCCTGATGAGAAGAGGAAGAGATGGTCGAACAAGAAACTAGAAAAGAAAGGATACTCTTGTTCAACCTTTATGCTGTATCTTGGAATGGACAAGACATATGATGACTTGCCTCACCACCAAATCTATGCCTCCAAGGATTATGAACAAAATCTTGAGGACATTACCAATCACAAGTTGACTTGGGAAGACCCTTCCTTGTATGTGCAAAATGCATGTGTTACCGACCCTGACCTCGCCCCAGAAGGTTGCTCAACACTGTATGTATTAGTTCCAGTTCCTAATCAGCATGAGTCAATTGTTTGGGATGATATTAAAGATCAATATAGAGATTTAGTTATTGAACAGATGGACAAATTAGGATTTGGGGATGTTAAAGAACACATAGTCTCAGAGACAATCGTCACTCCAGATGACTGGGGCTCTTCAGATATATACAGAGGAGCTGTATTCAATCTAGCTCATAACTTAGGACAGATGTTGTGGAGAAGACCTCAAAATCGCTTCGAAGAAGCCAAGAATTTGTACATTGTTGGTGGAGGTACCCATCCTGGAAGTGGTTTGCCTACAATATTCGAAAGTGCAAGAATCAGCAGCAAGTTAGTCTTGGCAGATTTGGGTCTTGATCCTGATTGGAACGGCGTCAGTAATTGGTTCGAGGACGTAAAGAAGCCAAAGGTCAAAAACCGTAGTAAAGTTTCCATTAACAGAAGTGTTCCCGGTGAAGGACATGCTGCGTAAGATACTTGTATTGGCCCTAACCATCTCCTTTCTATTACCTGGCTGTATCGAATCTAATTCGGTAATCGGAACAAAATATGATGAAATCCCACTGCGCTTGAATTTCGAAGCACAAACACTTGACAGAGCTGAGGATAACGGCAGTACATTTGAGTTGAAGAAAGAGTTGGAATCTTCTCCAGTGTTACTTTTGTGGGTAGGATCTAGTTGTTTTGGATGTCATGATTGGACTAATTTGATTCGAGAAAGCTTGGAAAACGGTTCTTTAAACAATTCAACACTTTCAATCGTCAGTGTTCACCGGTGGGCAAATTTAGAAGGTGAAGATGAAGTAATGAGGGCATTTGGTGAAGATACAAATGATTCCTCATACACTCCCTGGAAGATTGTAATGGCTAATGAGCAAACACCAGCATTAGAGTTTTTTTCTGACGAAAATACAGGCTACAATGTATACGAAGCATATGGTAATCCAGGTACGCCGACTTTACAACTGATAGGCGACAACGGGATTAAGATGTGGCAGTCAAAGAATTACTGGGCGAATACAACAATTTTACAAGAAATATGGGACACTGCATCTAAATTATAAAAATTTGATTTGCTACCTGAAACAATCAACCTCAAAGACTGCGAGTGTTAGCATTGCATTGCCCGCCCGTAAGGGTGAGCGGTGAGAGCTTTGGGTGAAGGCATAAAACTCCCAGTCATTAATGGACTTGGACGTACTGATAGAATCGACAAATGGTGGACTCAACCGTTGGTTATCGGTATTGGACTGACACTTGCATTAGTATACACTTTTTGGAGACTATTCATCTATTCGACCGATGGTACGATTTCGTACGGACTCGAAGGGAGTGTAGTCATGTCTCCAATATTTTCTCCCAACGTTCTGGAATGGGACTTATTTGGATTATCTTCATGGGACCACCCCTCTTGGGTCAATGCAGCAATTCTAGTCTTGTGGATTCCTTTTGGCTTCCGTGGGACATGTTATTACATGCGTAGAGTATACTATCGGACTTTCTTTGCAAGTCCTGTTGCGTGTTGGGTAGATGAACCCGAAATTAGTAAGAAAATAGGATACAAAGGTGAGAAGAGATTATTCATCTTCAACAATTTGCACAGATACTTCCTTTATGCTGCAATTATTATCCTACTGATAAAGTGGTGGGATGTAACTCACACTATGACCTTTGACGACGGAATTGGTATTTCTGTAGGTACCTTTGTTATGGGGATTGAAGCGTTCTTGCTTACCATGTATGTCACTTCTTGTCACGCTCTTAGACACCTTGCTGGTGGCGTTCTCGATAGATGGACAACAGGTATTAGCAAGTTTAGAGGTAAATTATTCGGTAAAATTTCAATATTAAATCGTTCTCATGGCTTCTGGTTTTGGACATCACTGATATTCGTATTTTTAGGCGATTTATGGGTTTTAGCAGTTTGTGAAGGCTATGTTAATGACTTCTCGTTTTTCGTAATTTGAGGTGATATGATGGTAGAAGATTACAAGAAATACGAATATGATGTGATAGTAATCGGTGCTGGTGGAGCCGGACTTAGGGCTGCTATTGAGGCTGCAAGAAGCGGTGCAAAAACGGCAATTATCACCAAGTCCTTACTTGGAAAGGCTCACACTGTAATGGCGGAAGGTGGATGTGCTGCTGCCTTACAAAATGCAGATCCTAGAGACGGTTGGAAAGTGCATTTCCATGATACAATGAAGGGGAGCAAGTGGCTAGCTAACTGGAGAATGGCCGAATATCATGCTAAAGAGGCACCTGATAGAGTTAGAGAATTAGAGCAATGGGGTGCTGTGTTTGACAGAACTCCAAGCAATCTGATAAATCAAAGAAATTTTGGAGGTCATACTTTCCCAAGGTTAGCACACGTTGGTGATGCAACTGGCCTTGAACTAATTCGAACATTACAAGAAAGAGGGATTCATGAAGGAATCGACATTTTCATGGAATATACAGTTCGTCACTTGTTGAAAGAAGGCGACAGAGTTACCGGCTGTGTTGCATATACTAGGGTCGAAGGAGACTTCCATGCCTTCTCTGCTAAGTCAGTAGTTTTGGCAACAGGTGGGATTACAAGAGTTTGGTCAGTGTGTTCTGGTTCATGGGAGTATACCGGTGATGGACACGCTCTAGCATTATGGGCTGGTGCCGAACTTAGAGATATGGAATTTGTTCAATTCCATCCAACAGGTATGGTTTGGCCACCTTCGGTACGAGGCATCTTGGTGACTGAGGGGGTTAGAGGAGAGGGTGGTAGACTCACGAATTCAGAAGGCTCAAGATTCATGTTTGATTATGTTCCAGAAATGTTTGCTGGCGATCACGCTGAAACCATTGAAGAATCAGACCAATGGGTTGAAGAAGTGGTTTCAGGTAAAATAGCAACCGTTAGAAGGCCTCCTGAATTATTGACAAGAGATGTTGTCTCAAAAGCAATTAATTCAGAAGTTAAAGCTGGACGCGGGTCTCCTCATGGCGGAGCCTTCCTCGATATATCGCATAGAGGTGAAGAGGCAATTTTGAAGAAACTTCCTTCAATGCATCATCAATTCAAGGAATTAGCAGGCGTAGATATTTCAAAAGAACCCATGGAAGTTGGCCCTACCGCTCACTATGTTATGGGGGGTGTTCTTGTTGATGCCGAATCCCAAGAAACAACAGTTTCCGGACTATTCGCTTGTGGAGAAACAGCCTCTGGATTACATGGTGCAAATCGCCTTGGTGGCAACTCTCTTTCTGATCTGATTGTGTTTGGAAAAAGAGCTGGAGAGTATGCTGCAAAGCGTGCTAAAGATCTGGCCCAACCCTCAATTGATGAATCACAAGTAGAAGAGGCAATCAAGGTGATGTTAGAGCCATTTAACAATGAAGGGGGCGAAAATCCAGGCTTGATTTATGATGATATTAGAGATATGATGCAATCCAAGGTTGGAATTATCCGGACCAAGGAAGAATTAGATGAAGCAATCATTGATCTAAAGAGTTTCGAGGAAAGAAGAACAACTTGTTATCCAGGCTCTTCAAGAAAATATAATTCAGGATGGCATCAAGCTTTAGATTTGAAAAATATGCTTGATGTATCATATGCAGCAACTTTAGCTGCAATCACTAGAGAAGAGAGTCGCGGAGGTCATACTAGAGATGATTTCCCAGATACAGATGATGAGTATTGGGGCAATAATTTCAATATAATTTGGATGGAAAACGGCGAAATAAAAATTCGGCAAGAACCAGTTGAGGAGATGCGCAAAGACCTCAAAGACGTCATTAAAGAAGTCAAAGAAATGATTGCTGAAAGGGCGGCTGAAGTTGGAGGCGGTAATTGATGTCATTAAAAGGTAAAAAACAAAAGTTCCTGATTACTCGTGGTGAAGGCGAGTCCTCTACGATGGAAGACTATGAGATAGAACTCGATGAAGGGATGGTAGTTTTAGATTGTGTACATAGGGTGCAATATGAACAAGAACCAGATTTGGCAGTTAGGTGGAATTGTAAGGCAGGAAAATGTGGTTCCTGTTCTGCCGAAATAAATGGACGACCTAGGTTGATGTGTATGACTCGAATGAGTGATGTAGCTCATGAGGTAGAAGATGGTGCACCTATTGAAATACGTCCAATGAAGACTTTTCCTCACGTCAAAGATTTGGTAACGGACGTTTCATGGAATTATGACATGGCCCAAAAAATTAAACCCATTAATGGCCCTGAAGAGATGAATTGGGAATTCAACCAAATGGAAGCAGATAGAGTACAACAGTTCAGGGAATGCATTGAATGCTTCCTGTGTGTCAACTCATGTCACGTTTTGAGAGACCATGCTCTTTTCGATGAGTTTGCAGGACCTAGAAATCTGGTTAGACTAGCACAATATGAAATGCATCCACTGGATATTGAAGATAGAGTTCCTGAAATAAAGAAAGAATTTGGTGTTGAGTATTGTAATATCACAAGGTGTTGTACAGAAGTTTGTCCTGCAGGAATTCAGATAACTGATGATGCTATTATACAATTAAAAGAAAGAGTTGTAGACAGATATTATGATCCTCTTCAGAGAATATGGCGTACATTGACAAGAAAGAAAGTTCGTTATTAAGGCGATAACCTATGAAAGGGATTGTTTGGTTAAAACATATTCTTTCACTCATTCTTGGAATATTTTTCATTAACGTTGGTATTGGACATTTTGTTGAACCAGAATGGTTTGAACCAATAGTCCCAGACATACTTGGAGATCCAACATTCTGGGTTTTGATTACTGGCGCCATGGAAGTCGCCCTTGGTGTCGGACTAATTGTCCCGCAGACAAGAAAATACTCCAGTATTTTGATGGTATTATTCCTAGTTGCTATATATTGGGCAAATTTGAATATGTGGATTAATGATATCCCACTTGAGGGAAAAACTTTCGCAACCATATGGCATGTTATTCGTTTATTGGCTCAGGTTTTGATGATTTTAATTGCTTTATGGGTTGGAGGATGGCTACAAATAAGGCAACGTAATACAAATAAATAACTTTTAATTAAAAAATCAAAATAAAAAAAGCCCCTCCGAGGACCTAAGTCCTAGAAGGGGCAATTGCATT
>CENQ01143976.1_pt1 | contig 15442 bp, 13 predicted proteins | sample 356171 | NCBI WGS metagenome assembly CENQ01 (sample SAMEA2619802, study PRJEB7988) | marine metagenome | biome: marine biome (ENVO:00000447); feature: surface water layer (ENVO:00002042); material: "saline water (ENVO:00002010), including plankton (ENVO:xxxxxxxx)" | depth 5 m
TCGGTGTCGATTGTTACCTTGACTCCGTTAGCAACAAGTCCTACACTTCGTAGTCTTGATTTTCCTGGACCAGACCATCCATTGGCTGCTACCAACGGAGAGGTCTCGGTAAGTCCGTATCCTTCATAGCAACTAAATCCAACCATTTGAATGAATTCAGCAACGTCAGGAGAAAGTGCTGCGGCACCGGACATACAGAATCTGATATTTCCACCGAATCTAGCTCGCACTTTTGACCAGACTAATTTATCGTAAAGTTTGTCGAAAAATCCACTTGCAGGAACTGCATCACATTCTACATTTGCCTTAGCAATTCTCTTTGCAGCTGATTTCTTAGCTTTTCCAATCAAGAATTTCTTAACACCGGTTGCCGCTTCAAATTGGCTATTGACTCGGTCATAGAATTTATTCCAGACACGTGGAACTGCAAGTAGTACTGCAGGCTTAATTTCAATACATTCATCAGCAATCTTAGTTAGATCGGAAATTAGGTTGATGTGAACGCCACATCTAATCATCCAGTGTAGATCGAACGTGCTTCCAAATGAGTGTGCCCATGGAAGGAATGCTGCGTTCTTATCACCAACATAAATCTTGAATGCAGATTGAACACAAAGAATATTGGAAAGCGTATTCCAGTTAGTTAGCATAACTCCCTTTGGATTTCCAGTAGTTCCTGAGGTGTAAATCAAAGTATTCAGTGCAAATGGATCATCCGCAATCTCAAAATCATTTTCACTTGCTCTACCTTGTGCAACAAAGTCACTCCACATGTAGACTTCAATACCCTTTGGTGGAATCTTGTTAGCTGGTTCATCACCTAGTAGAATTACCCCACAATTAGGCCACGCTCCTGCGTCATCTGGAAGGTTATCGACAAGTTTGTCCAATACAGCAGTATTGGCAACCGCAATAATTGAGGGCGTCGAATCTTCAAGGATATATGCCCATTCAGAGCCGTGTTGATGAGTATACATAGCAGTATAAGCAGCGCCAATTGCATTTGCTCCATATGAAAGTGCAGCCCACTGAACGCTGTTATCTAGAATTATTGCAACACGGTCTCCCGCTTTGACTCCTAAGTCATTAAGTCTCTTTGCTACTGAAGTTGACAACTCTCCAAATTCATTGTAATCAATGTGCACTCTTGCCATGCCTTCTCCAGGAATATAACCGAAACAAGGTTCACTTCCAAATCTCTCTACGCTAGTCATCAACATCTGGTACAAAGTACGAGGGTCGTCGCCCTCTGGTCCTTCCCATTGTCTGTCGTCTGGTTGCCTGTCCCAAGCCATCTTTACTTCTGCCATGAACACCTAGTGTAGCCCATAGCACTTGAATGATGCGCCTGCAAGAAAATACGATTTTTACCTACTTTTCAAGCAATTTGAGACATTTTTTCGCCAGTCTGCGCCACCATTACGGTTTGACAGGGGGCTTGCTGGGCTCGGGTGCCAGCATGATGTAATTTCAACGCGCCGACCGGATTTTGTAATACCATCTTCGTCCTTTCCGACTCCAAAAGCAATACGTGCTCTTTTCTCAGCATATTTTCCCACGCCAACAATCCTTTCAATGCCTAGAATTTCAACAACTTCTAACAAGTGATCATCACATGCTTTTAGAATTGGCTTCATTATTTGGCTTGGTAAATTGTCAGGTGTTAGGTTTTTTCCAGTTTCTCCCAGAAGTAGCAACGGGCAATGATTTACAACAAATACATTTGAAAATACGCCTTTAGTAGTGCCGTATATTTCGAATAATAAATTCCATAATCTCTGACCTGAAATCTCTTGTCGTTCCATTTCAAGGCCCAGTATCGGCCTTTTTGGGTGTGCATTTTTTGGGGTTTCTAATTTATGTGGTTCAATTTCTAGCTGATTTTTAGCAATGTCTGTCGAGCCAAATGGAATCCCAGTTTGAGCCATCCCCCATGGTCCAGGGTTCATGCCTAGCATCAATGTCTTAGCGCCCATTCCACCCCATTTGGTAAGATATTGCTGATGGTGATGCCATGCATAATCTAGTGGATTTGTAGCATGGGCTACTATTGTTTTTGATTCAATTATTTTTATCGATTTATCACACACCACAGATAGTTGCCTAGCAGCGTTTATCAAGCGCTCTGTGACTTCCATGTATGGCGCATAATTAGGAGATACATGATGGTTGCGAGAACTAGGATTGCTCGATTAAATTCATATCGGATAATAAATTATGCATACTGAATCAAAATCAGATTATCTTGAAAAACTGGCCAAACGCATCACTCCACTCCACATTCGATTCATTAAACCAAATTTCGGGGTTTTCATAATTACTATCATTTCCATTCTTTCTTTTTCTTTTAACTCGTTGGCTAATTAAATTCCATGCTGATTTTTCACCGATGCCAGGAATCGCTTCTAGCTGTTTTTGAGTGATGACGTCATGATCCATATTTGTTTCAACTCCTGTAATTGATCGAGCGCCATGACCGGTCACAATTATGTCGGACTGGGATTCCAATGGAATGTAGTACTGCGCCCCTACTAATATTGGGTATGCGCCAATCTGGCGCCCAAAAGTAATGCCCGGCTTTCCACGGCAAGATTCTGATGTATGTTCTTCATCCATGTGTTTTGCCAGCCTTGTTCGGCCGTCATGCGCTTCCCAATGCACATTGCATAGTTTACTACCTAGAGGGAATAATTCCAATAGTAACGGCTTGTCGATGGTCTCACGTACTGCGTTTTTAAAATTGAGAAATTGTTCTTGAGGGATATCTTGAAATCCTTCTCCCTCTACTTGTCTAATATTTATTCGTCGTAAAAGCAAATTTTCACCGCGAATTTCATTTAGCAAATCTAGATTCATTTGATAGGTTTGTTTCGTCTCCCCATTTAGTCCGGCTATGAAATTCAATCCTGGTAGAAGTTTAGGTAGACCTCTTTCACCACGACTTCTTCCATACTTATTGATTAGGCTAATTGCCGACTTTAATTGTGTAGAATCGCAATTGAGCCAGTTTGCTTCATGTACATTAGGATCAGCAGATTCAAGCCCGAAGGAAAGCACAGCGCCATCTGAAAGCGTTTCAACAAGGGTTTTTGTTATCTCTTCAGAAGGTTCGAGATTCTCTGCAATGATCGATGGGTTACCATTATCGGTATGAAGAATTTCCAGCCTCTCATCATCTCTAAGCCCATGCAGTAGTTTAGCTATAGGTTCAGGATTTGGAATCGGATATTCAAGTTCCTTGACACCTTCAGCCATGTACGTGTATGTATCAGTCATACCTCCTAGGCGAACATGCTTGACTCCCATATCATGGGCGATTTTGACCTCTTGGATTATATCTTGAGGCGTTCGCCAAATTGGTACTCCTTTTTTTGGCTCTATACAGAATTTACAACCTCTCTTGTATCTTACACATCCTTGGTATACTTCTACTTCGTAAGTTAGCGGTCCAGGTTTTACCTCAGTACCCAAGTCTGGATGAAATTGCACTGCCTTACTCTTGGCTCCGAGATGAGCCCATTTTGTCCATTGTTGTGAATTCCTTCGTTGATGTTTCCATTGTGACGTATTCAGGAAATGGAATAGAGTGGCATCAGTGTCTTGAACTGCTAGAAACAGGTTCTTTCTAAGCGGATTCCATCCTTGCTGTCTCCACCCACGTATCGCCCAACCTCCAAGAATTGCAGGCACATCAGATGGCAACTGCCTAACTATTTTCTGCATTTCATTAAGAGAAATTGGAGTCCCCCGCAGATACTTACCGGGTACCACCGCTCCGGCAATACATGCGAATCCTTCAATACCAGACAATAGTTTAGAAACTCCTTTTTCGCCTTTTCTTGTGACGAAATCACGCCACTGATCAATTGTCATGTACCGATAATCAATCTTTGCCTCTTCCAAAACCCCACACAGGTAACGAATGTGAAAACCGACATATGGAGGAACACCAAATGCAGCAGGTTCATCCTCATAACCGTCAAGAACTAGCCATCTAGGTTCGTACTCTTCGGTCATGGTCCTGTCTAAGGCTACTAGGTTTCAATCCTTCTTAGGTCTAGGTCTGCGATTTCGCTTTTTGGAATCTTCTTCTTCCTCGCGAATCGCTCTTAATTCTCGAGAGGATTTTTGTGGTTTTTTACCATGATTATTTTTTTTCTTTTGTTGAGCAAGATCGACTCTAATTTTCCTACCTAATAATTCACTACCATTCAATGATTTAATTATTCCATCGATGTTTTCTTTTTCTTTGATGAAGGCAAAAGCGAACCCTTTTGCCTTTCCAGCATTATCGGTTATGATATTCAGATCGGTGATTGTTGCTACTTTATCGAAAACCTTCTTCAATTCTTCTTCAGTAGCCTTGAACGGTAAATTACCAATGTATAATTTTGTACCTTCAGGAACTTTTCTTTTGTTGTTTTTACCTTTTTTATTATCGCTATCAGCATCTCTTACTCCGATTCTTCGACCATTTATTTTATGGCCATCAAGTTCGGATGCTGCTGCCTCAGCCTCAGCCTTCTCGCTATATGTGACAAATCCAAATCCGCGGTTGACTCCATTTTCGTCAGTTGGAACAATACAATCTTTCATGTCACCAAATTTGGCAAACATCTCTCTTAATTCATCAGTTCCAATTTCTCTCGGCAGTCCACCGATGAATAATTTACAACCGGGGTTATGTTTAGGTCTTTGTTGACCTCTTCCACCGCCATCGGTTTCGAATCTATAATAGGTTCTTTCTCGACCATCTTCTCTAACATCTTCTGCGATGAAGGTTGCACGACCTGAAGGTCCTTTGGAAAACATTGATTCGGCAACAGATCCCCACCTTTTACCCGAGTTGTTCAAACTACTTGCACCTCGTTCAAGTTGTGCCCATCCGGCATTGAAATTATCAGCTAATGCTCGATATGCTTGATAGTTACAAGAATTACATTTGACATTCCAATCACCATCTAAGCTTGCATTAAGGGTGTCGCCACAGGAAGGACAAATTGCATGTAAAACACCACAGTCATCACGCTCTCTGAAGTCAATTCTAACTACAGGCGATACCTCTTTGACCAGCGCTCTGCAAATGTCCCTTCTTCTGACTGCATCAGCGGTTTGATGCATGTATCTATCGACAATTCCAGTAACATGGAACTGACCGTATAAATGGTCGGGTTGAATACTGCCAGGTTTGCCTTCAACTGCAATAATCATTGCCTCTCCATTCTTTTCGTTTAACTTGACGATTTCACAGATTACAGTGTCGCCAACTTCAGGACTAACCAGTTCTTTTTGTGGAGAAACGATACCTATTCCATCTTGTATTGTAAATTGTCCAATTGTTGTTGCAACAATCTTTCCATCTATCTCGATAGTTCCTTCACCAGCCTGACATTTAGAGGCTGATGATACTTGCATTCCTGGGGTGACGAGGCTCGCCGTCATGTTTTTCATTTCCTTGGCTAGCATGGCCCGGTGTGGGACGCATGCGTTTCGCTTGTACTAGCGGGCGGGCTTTTCCCTTTTGAATCCCTCATACTAAAGTGAGAAATTATGTATCGAAAATTTAGTCAGACATTATTTTATTATCGCCAGTTTTGTGGAATCTCCAACATCTAGCATCAGTCATAGTACTCTTTTTTACATGATGAGAATATTTTGCAGGTAGCCTAAAATTGGTTTCAAAAACGATTTCACCCTCGTATCCGAAATCTTTTGCCATTGCTTGCAAGTGTTTTTCTTTAGCAGAATGTAGAACATAAATTGAATCAGCATCAAGCTTAAATGAAAATTCAAGCAGCGGTCTATCCGCTTTCTCTGTTTGAAATCCCCAAGGCGGATTCATAATTATGATGTCATATTTTCTTGTTAATTCAATTTCATCAATTCCAATCATGGCATTGATAGAATTAATCTTGGTTTCGAACTTTTCATTGACTTTGGCAATATTATTTTTTGAAACTTCATGAGCGATGGGGTCTGCCTCTATCAAAAGAATTTCACTAGCACCCAGATATGCAGTGCCAAGTCCTAAGACACCATTTCCTGAACCCAAATCTAAAACAGATTTATGCCGCAAGTCATCGAGTTGATCAATTGCTAAAAGCCAAAAAGCGGCTAGATCTCCTTCTGTAACATATTGCTCTAATTCAGCCGAATTACAGGGATGAGGCTCTAGTTTCGATAATTCAATGGCCAAATGTTTGGGCCTCAATGACTCACCACCTAGGTGGATAATTTTGATTTTGTTGATTGTTTAAACGGGCTGCTGCCTCGGCTTGCTGGCGCATAGCTTCAAGTCTAGCATAGGCATTATCTTGCATCTGATTTTGTTGCATTTGCATCCTTAGAAGTCTTATTTGTTCTGCTTCTGAGCGAAGCCTTGCAAGCAGTTGTTCGCTAGGTTGTTGTGTACCACAAAAGCGGCAGAAGCGCACACCATCACGGTGCTCATTGCCACAGTTCACACAAAACCCCATATTCATCCCTCGTGCTAGGGGTAATTTAACCCATTGCTGCTAATTCCAAGAAAACTGGCCAGGTTTCAAATCCGATTGCAGCCGCTCTTTCAGTGATATCCTCCCATCTTGGATCATCCATCATATCACTTGGTTCAACACCAGCCGCTAATAGGCCGTTTACCAGTTCTCTAAACTCAATTTCTATATCTGACATTCCCGCCTCTTCATCAACCTCTTCAACCTCAGGTAATTCAACATCAGCGGTTTGAGTTTGTTCTTTCTCGGTCTCGATATCGTCATTGGATAATTCCACTTCGTCGGTAGTCGAGGGGGGTAGAGGAACAAATACACTTCCAGCAGAAATATCTTCTTTAGTAGGAGATGGTTTTGGTAATGTAACATTTGTAACAGGCGCGGGGTCAGTTATATTTTCTAACATTTCATTCGAAAAGTTATCCATCATAGCATTCATCGTTGCTTCAGAATCGGAAATTGTAGGTGTAGGTGGGCTTGGTTTATGTGGTACTTCTTGAACTGTAATTTTGCTTTTCTTTTGTAGTCGACCGACACCTAAGACTTCAGCCTGTTGCCTTGCAAGTTCAGCTGCTTGCCTTCTAGGTAACGAAACAAAACATTTCCCTGCAATGGACGTTGGGGGAAATGGTAAGTAATATCTCTCAATTGCTGGTAAAGATGGATGTCTAAAACAAATCACTTGTTCGGTTTCGAATGATCTTTGGGCTGGAATTCCCAATGAAAACGGTATCGACATCACACTAACAGAATTTCTTAGCCATTTTTCATTGCTGATCAATTGTTGCATCCAAGGGCCCAAATCTGGACTGGAGATGTCAACAAACTGAAATGATGCAGACCTAGGGTCAAGTCCTTGTTCTAACAGTAGAGGAGCTTCATCTCTAGGACGATGAAAAATTGTCATCACAGGTTGACCATGTTCAATCATGTCTCCATGTAATTCCATCATCTTTCTTTCCTTTCTAGGGAAGATAAGCAAAATTCTCAATCTTGCAGCGTCTTCGTCCCATATTTCACCCCATCTGGATTCTGCTTCAGAATACAACTGACCTATGGTCATGTCAGGTATCATTGCAGTAATTCCCATAGCGCAACGTGTATGTGGAGTAGTATCAATACTTTAGGCATACCGTTCACAATTAAGATTCATAATTCATTACGAATTCTGCTAAGTATACTAATCCTCCCGCAGCACCTCTTATGGTATTGTGAGAAAAAGCGGAGAATTTGATTATTTTTTCATCGACCTCTAAGTTATCCACGACAATTGCCATGCCCGTCTTTAAGTCGCTAATTGGATTTGGATTAGTTGTGAAAGTTTTGCCATCACTCCACAGATGTTTATCCGTTTCGATTTTTTCTATGTGATGAATTGCATGGTATGGTTTACTGGGTAGGTCATAACCTAAATCAATCATCTGTAACTGTTTTTTAATCTCTTCAAGTTGTACAGACTTTTCAGTTTTAACTTCCACAAAAACTTGATGACCATCACGTCTCGAAACTCTTTCACAGTTCACTTCTAAATCAAATCCTGCAGGTATGATATTTTGATTTTCAATACTTCCCATCACGTGAAGTAATTCTTGCTTTGTTTTTTCTGCTTCACCTTCAATGTGAGGGTCAACATTTCCGTTCAACGCTTTTTTATCGTTCAATAATTCCCAACCTGCTCCAGATAAGGCTTGTTCACTTCGCATTTTAATCGACTGAATCGGAGAAGTATTAGCAATTGCATAAACCGGCATCACTAGAGGAATCAAAGTACAATTAGTGGCACAATAATGCAAACTTTCGTGAAAATGGTGTGAGTTAATTTCTGGAATAATCATTGGAATTTTTGGTTTTCTTCGATAAGTACTAGCATTAGAAAATACAATAATTCCAGCATCGACTAATCTTTTTTCTGTATCCAAAGCTACTTCTGAAGGTAAAGCGCTAAATGCAATTTCGATATTCTTGATTTTACATTGTTCAATAAAATCACTTGAATTTATATCGAGAACTACTAAATTAGGCAAATCTGGTCTTTTCTCATCTAATCGCCACGGTATATTAACCAAATTTTGGCCAGCAGTAGATGGGCTTCCAGCTATGGCGGAAATCTTGAACATCGGGTGTTGTACTAGGCGTTGTTGTAATCTCTGCCCGACTAACCCGCTGGCGCCTAAAATAATACATGAGCGGCGAGACACGTGCAGTCTAAACAGCAATTCGTTTTGAGTTCTTGCTTATTTAATATCAAAATTCCCTTTACCAATTTTTGCTTCAATGGGCGTCCCAAATATTCGCCTAACTATCAGTTTACGAAATATTTGCCACCCATCTGATATCGAACCAAGTTTAGCCTGACCAATTCTTGCTGAGTATTTTATTGGAATATTTTTTATCTCTAACTCTTCTTTTACACAGGAAGTATACATCTCAGCTTCAATCTCAAATTTCATCGAATTCAATTTTAGTCGTTTTAGTGCTTTCTTACTGAACGCCCAATAACCTGAACACAGGTCATTGATTGTAATACCGTACATCCCAGTAGCCAACCAAGTTAAGATATGGTTGCCGAAGTAATTGATTCGAGTCATTGCATCAGGGTCAATCTGTCCATTTAAACGATCTCCGATTACAACATCACAATTAGATAAAGAATCTAAAAAACGAGGTATATCTTTAGGATCATAAGTTCCATCGGAATCAAGCATAACCAGAGCATCAAATTCAGATTCGACGAATTTGTTGAAGCCTAAACGCATTGCTGCACCTTTACCTTTTCCTTGTTGCGGTAAAAACGTGAAATTGAATTTCTCAGAAACTGACTTCGTTTCATCACTACTACCTCCGTCAATAACCCATACTTCATATTTCCAGCCTTTTCGATTCAACTTTTCATGAGGAATTTGTTTTGCTACAGCCTCTAAACCTTTGGCTTCATCCAAGGTTGGAAGCATAATTACGGCATTCCTCATTGCAGGTGATAGGATAGTTTGATTTTTGATGGCTTCGATAAAATAAACAAGAATCAGCGTATTTCTAGCCAATGAATACGAATTCCGCTGGTATCAAATATTCTATCGCTCCTTCCAGATAATCCCGTTGGATTCAACCATCCCTCCGAACTAGAGTCCTCCCAGTTAAACGCGAATTCTAGATTATCTAAACCGTAATTCATCACCCAACACTGCTGATTCCATCCGGAATTAGTTCCAAATTCTACTGAAGAATTGACTGAATGAATTATTTCTAAACCATCGATATCGCCAACCATTTCATAGACCATACAAACAGTAGCATTTTCCTTTGTGTTTCCATTATGAATAAATTCGAGATTAGAATTTTTACCTTCTTCGATAAATGCTCGATAGTCTGAAAGATTATCTAAACTAGAAAATCTATGCTGATTCCAAGGATCTATTCTCATTTCACAATTATTCTGACATGTCGTTTTGTTTACAACTGAAAATTCGGAGGTTGGAGCAAGCCCATTTGAATTAAATTGCCAAAGTTTACTGCCCCGAATATTTTCAATTTCCTGCCAATAGGGAGACATAGCAAATGTCCATCCCATGGTGCCTATAGGCGATGTAATTGCGTAATTTATCCCAAGTTCCCTTATTTTTGTAGTATTGTCGACAAAAATTGCAGTAGTTGCTGAAGAATGTATGCTGGAATCGATTTGAACAAGTCCTAAAGTTGGAATACTGGTCAACTTAACACTTTTAGGCGCATCAAAAACATGACCCCAATGAGCATTTTCAGAGTAAACAATACTTCCTTCGGGAAGGTTTGACAATTTTTCACGTATTTCCAAGTCTCCTTGAGTAATCGGTCTTAATTCATCATGAGATGCAATTTGCCAAACAATAGAGTTCGCAATTAATACCCCAATTAAAATAAGACTGGTTAAAATTTTTGACATCTTTTCTGGTATTGTAGGATCCCATCCGATGGTCATTAGCCCTCGCTTTTCTTCAAGAGATGTTAATCCTGTGGAGGGGCTCCACCACAAGGCAACCAGAGCAGCTAATGGGACATGGAATGCATGGATTCCCATCGAATACAATGTGTATGAAAGTAATGAAAGAACGGGAATACTCTCAAGTCCTTCAATTAAGTGAATCGAGGTCAAAAGCCACAACCCTACAAACCAAGTAATAAGTAGCCTACCTTCAACGGTCGAACGTAATTTCCAGCCTGCGATTGAACCTAAAATTATCAAAAACAAATTGAATGTAATCAATGGTTTTCCTCCTTGCCATCCATATTCAGCAAAAACTGCCGAGTCAAGCATTCTTGGTGCTAAGATAAGAATGGAAATTGCCCCAGCAATAGTCAATAAAACAGAACATGTCAGTAATAATTTTTGCATATTTTCACTATATTCTTTATTCAAACTGATTCCGATGAAGATATGTGAAATCATTAGCATGCCTAGATAAATTGCCCCAGTAGGGTGAATAAGAGCGACACAAATTACTGCAATTATAAATCCTCTAGTGTGGTGGGAACCCCTTGTTGAAGAAGGTCTGAGTAACACCAATAATCCAATCACAAGACCGAGTTGACTTGATACGGTTGGATATCCGGAGTCATATGCTTTTGCGAATAATCCGAATCCTAGTGATAGTGCAAGCAGCCCCTGAGCACCACTTCCGTGATGATCAAGAGCGCCGGATATGCCTAGAAGAATCACAATTAATGTATAGTGTCCAAGTTCGAAAACAGTCCTTCCCGAATCTAGCCCTGTGGCATTTTGTAACCATGCAGCGAGTGCGGGAAATGCTGGAGGGTATGTCCAAAAACCATCATTTGTACCTGATAGAGAGAAGTTACCTGTAATTGAGAGTTGACTTGTGAGTGTGGAGAATCCAATCCAATCAACACCAAATGGAAGAGATTGTATAAATGGAAGTAGGAAAATTCCGATTAAGGTTACAGTACCTAATGCGAATAAGATCGGCGAACGTCTAGATTGAAACCATTGCTGAGCGGCCGCCTCCTCGGTGATATATTGGTCTTCAGATTCTAGAATTTGCCCATGCATTACGGCTTCTAATTTCTGCCACGGAGTGAGTTTTTTATCAACTCTAATTCGCCTTTTGATGTGTGCTAGTGCCAATGTATTGAGCAAGAGAATAATCGCAGTCATTGAAGCAAACGACCAAACCCCAGAAAGTACTACTAGTCCAGAAATTCCGTATAAAAGTAGTAAGCCGAGTGCTGGACTCAGCATCATTTTTCTCCATTTATCCGCACTAGCATCTAATACTTTGCAAAGAGCGTAACCTGGAAGTAAACTCACAAGTAAAACGATAAAACTTGTGAGAATCATGGCTCTGCGCGGAGGCTCTAGGTCTTGATAGTTCGGCTAAGAATCAAAAGAAAAGACACTTTCACAGTGTCATGGTCGTAGTTCCAGAACCATTCCATCCGGTAGTAAATCTACCTGAAGAGTACTGGGTTTTCGATTTCACTAGAGGTGAAGATAAGTCATGGGAGTGCCCGTTTGATTATCAAATTGGAAGATACAATGAATTTCGACCAGGCATGTATGAAACCGAAATATTTGGTGGAGTTAGAAATATTCACGTTGGAATTGATATTGGTGCACCTGTAGATACCCCCGTTTATGCTTTCGCTGATGGAAAAATACACAGTTTTGGGATAAATCCTGAAGATGGCTCATATGGCCCAACAATCATTACCGAGCATGATATTGATTTGATAAAATCATCTGAATTATCTCTCGAAAGCAGTTCAGATAAATTCTGGGTATTACATGGCCATCTTTCCAAACAAAGCCTAAACGGGCTGGAAATAGGAATGAAGATTAATTCAGGTGATGTAATTGCCAAAATAGGTAGTGAATCTGAAAATGGTGGTTGGCCCCCACATTTACATTTCCAGTTATCCCTTGAGGAACCCGAAACCTTTGATTTACCAGGTGTTGTTGAGAAAAGCGAGATTAAGTCGGCATTGAAAAAATATCCGGACCCGAGGATTATCTTGGGGGATTTGTACTGATTTACAGTCAGCCTTTTTGAAATAATTAATTCTTTGAATTCAAAAAGTCCTTTAACGCAGAAATAGGACCTATCGCTGCAGGGTCTTTACCATGCATCAATGCTAGGGCGATAGATATCCAATCCATTACAATGCATAAATGCAATAAAGATTCAAGCAGTGTCGAGCCTTCTCCATGCATTTTCCATGCATAATCAGTTGTAGTATGTGCAACCATCCAGTCTATTCTATCTGATACTCTATCATGCATTCCATCCCATGTTAAGAATAACAATACTTGTTGGTCTGCATCAGGATCTTTATCACCCCCAACACCACCCCAAGCTACACTTTCATTGTGGTTCATTTCAGGAATAACCCCAATTCTAGCAAATCTTGCTGAGTTTTCATTGAGTTGATTTTTGAAACGATTTAATGCGGGAAGTAATTCAGTAGGACCAACCAGAGCGATTGGATTACTTGACATAAATGAGGCAAGTTCAACCAAATCACCATTAGGGTCTTTGATAATATCAAAACCATCGCATGCTTCTTTGAGTCTGTCAATCATCTGCTGTTCGGTATCTCTGTTAGGCTTAGGTAGTGCGCCAATCTCTCTGAGTAAGCCGAGTTGTCTACTAAAAATATGACCAAATGCAGAACGCGGTGGTTGTCCTCCAATAGACGGTACTAAGTGACAGCGAGTAAAAATTTCAGGCATTCCAGCCAACATTCCGCCTGTTGAAATAATGATTACAGTAGCACCTGCGTTCAGAGCAATTTCGGTTGCTGCCAGTGCTTCTTCGGTATTACCGCTGTGTGAAGTGGCAAGAACCAGCCATGAACTATTCCACCATGAAGGCATTGTGTAATCTCTCTGGATATGTATTGGAATTCTACCATCTAAGTTGGATAAAGATGAAAGGAAATCTCCTCCAGCAGCAGAACCACCCATCCCTAGACAAATAATTCCATTCCAATTTTCATTAGCGATTTCAGCAATCCACGGAAATCGTTCGACACTAATACTGTTAACACCTTTCTCAAAGTCATCAACAAATTTTCTAGTGAATCCAATCATATCTTCTGAATCAAGCATTTTCGATAACTCTATGATATCTAGGTTCTGATTATTTTCACTCAATATTTTCATCTCCTGCAAAATTTTCATCAACCGAAAGGTGTTGAAGCGCTAACCATTCCCCATCAATCCTTGCTAATCTAATTTTCTTACTGGCGTTGTGGTCCCACGGTAGACGAACCGATGCCATTATCCAGGTTTGTGGATCTAGGAATTCCCCCACAGAAGAATCTTGGTCAATCAAGTCGACTGAAATATGTTCATGCATCATAGCAACTACATTTGCCGATTCTAGGTCTCGCCATGATGCTCCAGTTCTCTCCTGTCTGTCAACTCTATCGACAATAGCACCTTCTCTTGTCCAAGTTGAAACTCTCCAAAGATTGTCACGCCATCTAATTACATCACCCAAATCATATCCTGGCTTTCGATAAAGAAGGGTCAATCTAGTAACATCAACTCCATCTTTTCGCCCGACTGTAGAATTTGTTTCAACAGTCTGGCCTCCGTATTCTTTGACCAAATGTCTGCCCCATGATCTCGCTAGTCCTTTGCTTCCTAGAACAATATCATATCCACCAGTTACAGGGCCTTCACTGGTGATGAAAAACATAGGGTCATCTGACAGTGTTTCTAGAACATCATCCAACGTTGATCTTAATTTGACATATTCATCTTCAGATAATTTTCTTCCACTCGAGCGTAATTGAACGGTTGCTTCAAAATAATTTCCTGCTTTTCTAGTGCATGTTAAACATACACCATTGGCCATTCTAGCCCTCATTTTATGTTCTTCTTGGAAAAGTAAATCCTCTATCACTCCTTCTAACTGGAGATAAATCATTGTGTGACGGTCTGATATTTTTCTGGTTTCAATCGCTACTTTGATATCCTCTGCATCGACGTGAAATTTTAGATTCCTTTGAACCAATTCATCCCATATTTCTTCTTCATCAAGTTGAACCCATTTACCTTGAATTTCGACAATTCCACACCTAGCACATCTAACCCAAGGTACATTTTCGGGCACCTCTGCCAAATGTATTCTTTTTCTCAGACATGGCTCGCACAACCTTTCTCCGAAAAGTGGAGGAGGGGCGCCACAGACCAAGCAGAAATCATCTCCTAAGTCTGACAAAACCAACTCACCATTACGAGGCATTGAAACCATAGTATTGAACCTGTGGCTTACTATTCTTGTTCATGGTTGTATTTTGAAGTAATAATATCCTTGTCAAATTCTTTTAGATCTAGACTCTCTTCAAGTGCCTTAATCCTTGATTCTAGGTTCTGACTTCGGGTCACTACTGTCCAAGTCCAAATCGCTAATCCAAAAATCATTCCTAAATATGCCACAGTAAGGTAAGTCATTCCTTCCATCAAATCCCTCCATCTAATTCATTTTGAAGACGTTCTAATCGTTGTTCATATTCTGTGATTTTTGCAGACATGATAATGTGTCCAATAATTAAAATTGTAAACGATATAACCCCGATGAGTAGAACAAAACCCATTTTCGAGGATAATGAACTCTCGGCACCACCTCCAACAACTGGTCCAGGGTGCCTTATTTGCCAAATTCTAGTAGCGATGTAAGAAATCGGCACCAGAACAAATCCATACAACCCAAATGTGGAGAACGTATCTCTTGATTCAACACCATCCGGCTGACTTTGTCTACCAAGTACCAAGAACAAGGCTAGAAGAGTGAGTAGTCCAAATGTATTGAGTCTAACATCACTCCAATCCCATGGAGTTCCCCACTCAGCTGCCCCCCATATACATCCTGACCAAACTGCCATTAAACCACATGCAAGACCTGCTTCTGCTCCAGCCACATGTAATCTCCAACCTAGAGGGCTTCGTT
>CENQ01030049.1_pt1 | contig 15214 bp, 13 predicted proteins | sample 356171 | NCBI WGS metagenome assembly CENQ01 (sample SAMEA2619802, study PRJEB7988) | marine metagenome | biome: marine biome (ENVO:00000447); feature: surface water layer (ENVO:00002042); material: "saline water (ENVO:00002010), including plankton (ENVO:xxxxxxxx)" | depth 5 m
TCTTTGGCTAGAGAATCTAACATAGCAAAGCGGGGATCCTTTTTCGATCCAGATGTTTTTGTCATAGGTCTTGACTGTAAATCCTAGGTTAATAGGTCGTTGCCAAACAGATATGGGGAATGTACCAGACACTACGTCTAGTCCCTTTCTAGTCATATCAGGGTGTTGAAACTGTTCAATCCATACGTCACTGTCCTCTGTCCAAAAACAGTAACCTTGTTTAAACTGCACCTCTGGATGTGTACCATCCAACCAACCATCACCAAGCATGAAATACTCATCGAATGTATCTTGTCCAAGATTTGTTTCTAAGAGTTTCTCAGTAGATTTATATATGAGACCAAGTGGGAAAGATTGTTTCATCACCCACGTGTTCTTATAGTACTCCTTAAATGCAGGGCACTTGGAATGTCTATAGTTGGGGTCGTATTCTTTGAGTGCAGGAGTTGGTTCCTCAAAGTAATCCTCTGGAAAGAAATCGAGTTCCCCTTCATCAAGGAAACTCTCTTCACTTCCACCCATTACATAATTGTAAAATATTTTTTTACTCTTCATCTAACGCTTCTTGTATCTCAGCGTCAAGTTTTGCTTGTCGCTCTGCTCTTGCGTCTGTTTGAGCAGCAAAAGATTTGCTGACTTTACGTTTGTCAACCTTACGTGGTTTCCCTGCCTTGTTCTCCTTGATGATAGTAATAGCATCACCAACCGTGGCAATCTCTCCTGCCTGTTCGTCTCGAATCTCTACACTGAAGCATTCTTCAAGGAACATGACTAACTCAACCATGTCGAGTGAGTCTAGCATGAGGTCATTTTGGATGTGACTGTCCCACTTAATTTCAGTGTCCAGTTCTTCCACCCTTTCACCCAATGTCTCAGCAATAGCGAGTGATGCTACATTTAATAGCACCTCGTCTGTCACTGGTTTGGGGGCACTACGTAAGATGTCTTTGATCTTATGATAAGTTGCCGAATGTGACATAATTAATACTTGTACGATACTTCATTTAATTGGCATGTCGCTCTGACAAATCCTAATACTCTTAGAAATTGATCTGAGTCGTCACACACAAGTTCTTCCACCTCAGAGGAATCACTGATAATAGTAAACTTACGTGCGGGTAAATCCACACATACTTGCTTTACGAAATCTTCTGTTTCCATGGGTCATCATCTAAATCACTGTCCTTATGATAAGGCAGTGGGTAAGCATTTGGGGTACTCATTGTGCCACTATGACATCTGGCATACTTGATGATGTCATCAGCATAGTGTTTAATGTCCTCCAGATCAGCATGAATCTCTTTGTAGATCTTCATAGCGTTCTTCTGGTCGGGTACTCCTTTTACTTTCTCCTCTATGTAGTTTGCTTTCTCAGCGTTGATAAAATCAACGAGAGTCTTCGCTTGACTAGAAGAAATTGTCATACCAAACATTTGGTCTGTCCCTTTACTATAGTACATTCAACTCAGAATGTCAATTCAAGTAGATACCGTTATTACATGTAATTCTAAATTCAGATCCCGCTGCACTCATCTGCACAGTACCCTGTGCTTGTAATCTAAAATCGGTTGTGTTTATTTTTGCGTCTGATCCTTTTGTATCTACTTCCCACCCAGTACCGTAACTCTTGGTTACTTCCATACCATCGGGTTGTCCACCTTCGATACATTCAATATTTTTGCCATGGGTCACTGTCTTGCAAGTGCCTTGGACTTCTGTAAAACTGTTTCTACCAACGTTGTCGTATTGACAACCTTTGACGTTGAATCGGAGATCACCCGCTGATTCTATAGCGAACGTGCCTCCTTCTTTATTCATCCTAATCACATGGTTACCATTGATTAACTGTTTCAACTGTCCACCTAACGCCATGTCTAGCAAGGAGAAGGTGCATCTCTGGTTGATTGAGTTAGCAATGAATCTGATTTCGTTATCGGCATTGATGCCTACGCCAGATGCTGAATCTATGGCTATGTCGCCACATTTTAATTCATATCTACCGTTAACTTTATCAAATCGGTCACCCTCTACCTCTGTGTGTAAGTCTCCTTCCACGTTAAGGTGAGCATCACCGATAACTTGAATGATAAGTTTGTCCTGTTTTTTATCTTTACCGACCTTCAGGGTGGTCGTTGCGTCACTATTTAGGTGTAAATCTCTTGAACTTATAACATATGTGTCTTCTTGTTCGTCCATCTCGAAGATAGAACCAGTTTTTCCATTGATTAATCTGATCCTTTCGCCATCCTCTGTGTTGTCAAACTCCATTACATGACCCGCTGAGGTGACAGTCACCCAGTTCTTTGGGTAGTTCGTTATGTGTTGAGGATTTCCATTCTCGTCCGTACTACCTTGGAATGGATTTATGTTACTTGTGTCTTGTCTAGCCATTTGGATGTCCTACGCAGTCGATGTATGTTTGAGACTCGAAGATCTCGTTAAATTTAGTAGGACCTACGTACTGATATGTAGGTACTATTTCAGCACCATAACCACTTGGATCTACGATCCGAGGTTTAATGAAACCGAGAGTCTTGGTTGTGATAAGAGGTGTCAAGAGTCTACCCTTGTCATCAACTGAGATATCACCTACCTCATTAGGACCGACATAGATTTTGGGTTCCTTGTACCCTTCACCTACGTTTGTGATGTCGATAGTGTCGAGCACTGGTAGTATGTCGTCACAGTTAGCATATAATGCTGTAGCATTAGAAGGAATAGCGAGGTCATAGAACTCCTTGAGTGGATTGAGTGTGAACTTATATGTGCCACCAAGTGTCTGTAGTTTTAGACCAGGTGGGATATAAGAAGTCTTTTCTAGAGTAGCAATAGAAACTAATCCAGTGCTTTCATAGTCATAGTCTATGATCTGTAGCACTGCTTGGTTAGGATCACCATCTGATTCCTGATAGTAAATCACATCCCCTGTATCTGCATAGTCTGCCAACTCAGCAGCATCTATAAGGAAGTGCTTCTGTTCTTTAGGGCAGTATGTATTGTCTGGGTCTAGACCATAACCAATGCCAGGTTTGTTGACTCTGACCTTTTCTATCTTACCATCCTTGATGATAGGTGTGAGGTCAGCACCTGATCCTTCTGGATCATTACATGTAAACATTGCTCTTGCTCTAGCAGTGGTGTTGATGTTAGATCCTTTCTTTCTCATCAGCACACCAACCATGGCACCTATGTCGTCAATGATAGGTAGTGCCTTCAAAATGCTAGTGCTCTGTGCATTGTCAAAAATTATTTCTGGGAAACATGGTTTCTTACGTGTGTTTCTCGATGAGCAGTTGATCGTATCGTAATTGATCTTACCTTCTGAGTCACGGATAGGATAGATGCTATCAAACTTCTCTACTAGACTCTTACCTTTCTCAAATGTTTTCTCTGATACACCTGTGCCAGGTGCACCAACTTCTGCGAACTCACCGTTCTTGGTATTGAATGCTTTCTTGACAAACTTACCATCGACCAGTTTTGTAACGGGAACCCAACCACGGGAGTTAGGTATGGCTGTACCAACCAGAGTTGTCTTACCATCTTTAAGTGCTGCTTTTGCTGCATCACTGTACTGACTTGCCTGTTTCTTCTGTTTGTCTGCTTCACTCTCGTTAGCACCTGATCCTGTCTCGAATGTTGATAGTCCAAGAGCACAAGATAGATCACCTTCACAAACCATGTCGATTAGATCAAGAACTTTGCTAGCAATGCCTTGAATGATAGCAGCGTTGTTCTTGATAGCACTGAGTGCACCGTTGAGGATACCAAGTGCAGCATCAATACCTTTCATTAACTTGTCCATGATGCCACCGAACAGTTCTTGGAAGAGATCCTTTGCCAAACACAATGCAGCGTCTAGTGCTTGTTCAAATAGATCTTTCAGTAGACCACCGATCACATCAGCTAACTCATTAAAGATTTGTTTGAAGAGACAGTTAACAAGATCTCCTATGTTCTTGAGTTGATCAACAGCAGGATCCAATAGTGAAGGGTCAGGGATCTTGATGTCATTAATGACCTTCTGGATCTCCTTCTGTGCTTCCTTCATTACTGTACCCTTGACATTGGAGAGTACACCACCCATGAAACCTTGTATTCTGCTCTGTATCTTTTCTATCTCTTCTGCTACGTCCTCAATCTTACCAGTTTTCTTATCAATAAACTCACCTATATCATTCTTCTCTATACCTCTTGCCCACTTTAAGAACTCAGCAGTAGCACCTTTGATCTTGACATCAGAGGGTGTACCACACTTACCATTACCTACATGGATAGTATACTTCTTCCTATCATCAGCAGCTTTCATTGCCTCTGTGGACTTTGATGCTTCACCACGTTCGTTGACTGTAGATACTGTGTCCTCTTCTGTTGTTACCTCTTCCTTCTTCTTATTAGTTCCTGTCTTTTTATCTGACTCTGTGGTATCAGCTGTACCACCTACAACACCACCACCATCACCATGCTTCTTTGGTTTATAGTCAAGTGCATGTACCTGTTGATATCCAAAACCAGATGCTGCAGGTAACTTAGTGTATATGTCCTTTGGGTTCTGGTCACTGATACTACCCATGACAACTGGTATCTGAGCACTGGATCCATCCATAAAGAATCCTATTACCCAACCGTTAACTTGTAACTGTTGAATAGAACCCATACCACTCTTCATAGCATAGACCACTGGCATGACACATGATGCCCATGGTAGATCTCTAGTTGGTAGTACTTCTTTGTCTGGGTTGTGATACCCTACAATTCTAACCTTGACCTTACCTGTGTAATCATAATCAAGTGACTCTTCACCATCATTCTCTGGATCTGACCCGTCGTTCTCGACTTGTCCTATCCACCAATTAAAGCCATCTTTACCTATGGCATGTGCAGCACTTTCTAAATTCATCCCATGCTATCCCTAAACAATGTTACTCTTGTAGACATTTGGTCGTTCTCTGTCAAAAATTGACGATAGATCTTGCCTACTATGTATCGACCACTGACCTGAGTATCAACTTCACCTGTACGAGGATCATTCTTTATAACGTCAACTACCTCTCCTAGATGTAGATCCATCCTCTCTGCCACGTATTCAAATACTGCAGACTGATTGAAAAAGAATTGATTCCTTATCATACTCTGACTGAGCTGTCTTGTCAAGTCCTGAGTATATGTACCTTCTGTGTACATCGCTGTGTCTATGACCTTTGTCATGATTCTTGTTGGTTGACCACCACCTAGATCTTTACCACCAAATCTCTTGTAGAACTCTGGTAACTGTGACTCGGCATCTAACTTCTTCATCTCAGGATAGAAGTCATTAATATAGAATGGAACCTCTGTGTATTTGAAGTCCTTCATGTCTAGTGTGAATGTAGCACTAGCATAACTACCTAGATTCAGACCACGAAATATGTCCGACGTACCAGTCAGTGTAAATCCATTGATGTAAATATCACTCTTGATTGGATCATCAGTCTCCTCATTTATATGGATCGTTCGTGTGGTATCCTGATCCACTAGATTGTCCATGGATTTGAAGTGGTAACCTTCACGATCTTCATAGAATAGATATCCTGCACTCTTCATACCTGACCCATCTTTGAAAATAGATCTCCATGATAACCAAGAGATAATAGTATATGGATCCCAGTATGGACTAACGAACGATAGTTTGGTTGATGACTCGTCTATCTGTACTTTCTTAGCAGACTTCATCTCATCTGCGACTAATCTTGTTACTATCTCATGTGTATACTCACCACCACCTTTACCAAATCTCTTTGATATCTTTAGACTAGCATTTCTAATAGCATCCAATGCCACACAGAATATTGTTGCCTGTGTCTGTTTACCATCAAGAATCATCCTGTCCTGTATATCATACACAACCATTTGATATCCTATGTAATTCTGCTCATCAGTATCACAGAAAACAACCTCTACTGGTTCCATACCCTTGAGTCTACCTAGTACACCACTAGATGAGTCAGTCAACTTCAGTGCTATGATAACATTTGCTTTGGTTATATCCTCAAAATAATGTATCTCTAGTAAATTATTGATACCAAAAGGTTGCACCACAAGACCTGTAGAGTCAGTGTTAGGGTCACGTGCTGACACACCGATCTTTAGATCTACGAGTTGAAAATTAGATGCTCCTTCTGTCATTGATCGTGTGGGGTCTCCCCTCCATGTGTTGTTACGAGTGTAGCAGTCAGATACTTACTGACTCTTAATTCATTTGGTTGTACAGCGTTTGTATCGTCAATACCATTGTTACTCTGCATAGCAGCCTTCATCATTTCTGAGAATGCTGTTGCCATACCAGATGAGTCTGCCCCACCTTCACCTGGTGGTGTCACCATCTTCTGTGTCTTCTCAGATATAAACTCGTTGTTCTGTTCTATATGCTGATTAGTCAGACTGTTGATGTCCTGCTTCGCATATTGACTACCCTCAGCAGCTGGTTTACCACCCAGTATCTTATTTAACACACTTGTAGTAGCCTTAAATGCTCTAGCAGCAGGGGTCTTGCTAAACATATTTTTAGCACCCTGTGCAATATTACTGGCGAAATTTTTTATATTATTATAGTTACCTGTTGTTGATATTTGATCAGGTGCTACCTTACCATCTTTACCATCATGTGAAGGTCCTCCCTTACCCAAATGAGCATAATCTTCCATGGTTTCATCTGAACCATAAGGATCAATCATTTGCTGAACCTGTGCAGCGTAAGCATCTGATTCTGCCATCGCTCCTTCGTATGTCTGCTCCTTCTTCTTCTTACCAAACAGATTTCTAAACCAACCTTTCTTCTTCTTGGTAGATTTCTCTTGTGTGCTGCTAGTTTCTTCTGAAGTTGTGGTTTCTGAAGTCTGTCCCTCCTCGGTTGGTTTTTGAACTCCAAGTGCTCCCGCTATTGCTCCTACCTGTTTCTTAACTCCTGCATCACCTCCACCTGGCACCTCAACATTCTCTAGCAATCCTGTTAGTCCTGCTGCCACTGCCTTGAGTGGTAGTGCCATGGCATCTGCTAGTGCTTTCTTATATTCTTCTAATCCTAAATCTTCAGTCAGCTCACTGGCAACGTTCTTCTTACCTACCAGTCCTAAACTCTCTAGTGACTTAACACCTGACTTAGTTTCAGGTCTCTGGGCACTGGGGTTCAGTGCGTTCATCATAGGTGCAGGAGATACAGCACCACCCTCTGCTAGTTTTAGTCCAGAGTTCTGACCCATGCCAGGCAATGCTATGTGATCAAACCCACTTACACGTTGTGGTGGTTGTACCACAGTGTCGCCTGGTTCTCCCTTATCACCTTTCTCTCCTTTCTCAGCAACAACTGGTGCTTCCTCTGCAGGTTCTACTACTTGTCTATCTTCTACCTCATCTAACAACTCCTGAAAATCAGCACTGTCCTCTAAGTCCAGTGTAGGAAGCATGCCAGGTGTAATAAAGTTGGCAAACTTCTGCATATTGGTCTTTGCTTTTAAGACCTCATAACCATTAGCTAAGTCTTTCTTTATCCTACCTTCACGTGAGTCATCTCTCTTGTCTGCCTCAACAAGTTGCTGAACATTCTCAGCCATCAAGAAGTCTTTATATCTGTCCTCTTTAAAATAGAGCTGGAGAATCTTATTACGATCCTCGAATAGTTTCGTTAGATCACTAAGCGTCTCATGTACGTTATCAATGGTAGGAAACTTGTTAATCATAATTCAACATACTTACCTGAGAATGGGTCTATACCATATGATTTATGCTGTGTCACCTTCTCTTTCACCACCTTTGTGACAGGGAAAGGAATAAGTTGTGGAACCACAACAGGTTGAGGGATGATGTTGAATCTTTCGAGTACACCACGGATACCAGATGCCATGACAGGCATCAATGAAGGACCTCCCATGGATCCACCACTACTTGGCCACTTGACTGTCTGTGATAGAGGATAACCATAACTAGGACCTCCTTTACCTTCACCACTAGGAGGTTGAACACTGCCCAACTGTAACATGGAAGCATAAGGTAGTGGATCTCCTGCACCTCCATATCTAGTGGAGTCTTTCTTAGTATCAAACTCAAAGTGTAGGTGAGGACCTGTGGAACTACCTGCACCAGGATCTCCCTTGGCACCACCAGTCTCAGCAACAGGTTCCCCTGCCATGAACTCACCAGTTTTCTTAACGAACTTGGATAGGTGTGCTATCCTCATCTGAATCTTTTGGGACGGTAACCACACGTCCATCATATTTCCATATCCACCATACTTACCAGCTGCTACAATCTCACCTGGTACTGCAAATGCTACGGGTGTACCTACGGGAGTACCTACATCCACACCACCATGAGGTCTGGGTCTCCAATCACTAGGACCATAGAAGTCAGTGATAGGGAACCCTCCGATCTGTGTTGCACTGGTCTCCCCTCCTGATATAACTGTCTCCTCAGAACTTGATACAAGTTCATTATTTCTGAAGGAACTGCTAGATGAGGAAGTTATTGTCATTGTCTGAGCTGGTGCGGGAGATCCACCAAACATAGACATCGCTGCACCTGCCACCATACCCATGGGTGATGCTTTCCATAACCCACGTGCTGCTTTCTTCAGGAATCCTCCCACTTTAGATATCTTACTGCCTTTGAAAACTGATACGGGTGCTGCGTTGGCACCAAATACTGCTTGTAACTTTGTTGCTTCACCCAACACTGCCTGTGCTGAGGATGAAGGTACGGGTAGTGTAGTCAAGAAACCAGTGGTAACGTCGGTCAGTATTGTACCCACCTGTTTCAGTAAATTCTGGAACACAGGTCCCAGTTTGGAGTGTGGCACAACCAGTTCAGGTTCTCCACCTTCAGCGATCAATGCCTGTGTAGGTGAACTGACTTCACCACCATCTTGTAGTTTAACATTACCTGAGCAAGGATCTTCTGGTTGCTTGTTTGCCTCCGCTATATCCTTTGCCATCAGTGCACCATCAATACCGATGGATACAGCAGTACCCGCACCTGGTATCGTTGATGCAACACCAGACGCAACTTCTAGAAGTGCACCCTTGACATCACCTTTCATCAGTCTACCTAGACCGAAGATACCACCCATCACAGCACCAAGGATAGGTACTTTCTTAGCACCACTCTTTAAGAGTGTCTTACCAACTATTTTCTTTGCTGCTGTTTGACTTACCTTCTTCTGTACTGCCTTCTGAGTTGCTTTCTTTGTGAGTGCTTCTACTGTTTCTTTCTTAGCAGTCTTAGTTAAATTTCTAGTGAATGGGACTATCTTATTCTTACCCATAGCTGGCACTTTGGGTTTAGTCAGTGTTGATGTTCCTCCTGCCTTTTGCCAACTGAATACTCTACTCTTTGGTTTTGCCTTTACTAATGGACTTTTAGCAGTGACAGGAACTTTCTTAGGTACGGAAGGTTTCTTCTTCCGCATGAACTTGGTTATCTTATTAGCAGCGTCGTTAGTCTTCTTTCCTACAAATCTACCTGTCTTCTTACCAGCTATCTTAGATCTCTGCTCCATCAACTCTAGAGCAGTTTTCCTTGCAGGAACTCTTACTGGAACTTTAACTGGTTGCTTTGGTCTTCTTCCACCACCACCAATTATTCCACCACCACTGCTACTAGATTTCTTTCTTGCCTTCTTTGGTACAATTACAACTCTGGTCTGTTGAACCTGAGTCATAAAGAAAAACTTTTTCCTCTTCCTGAGATACTCGATGTACTCCATCTCAGTGTCGAGCATATTTTTGGCTGTCTTAACCATGTCACCCGAAACAGGCAACAGTTTTAAACCGAATATGGCACCGAGAGCTTTTCTCAACGTTTACGTCTTTCCTTGTCTAAGCGTTCCCTCTCATCCTTTAACCACTTGGCAAGCATATTGACGTAAATGTCTCGCTCCCAAGGGATCATATTTTCTATGTCACTCAAGGTATATTTATGGTGTTGCACCAAGGCAAAGTTCGTGGTGTAGAACCTTGCTAACCCTTCTTGGAATAGGGCTATCCGAAAAAATTAACTAATCCCTCGATGACTGTATTCGTTTTGACACCTGTGTTAGGATTAGTAACTGTAAGCTCATGCCTAAGAGTAGGCATAGTATCAAAGAAGTTTTGGATACTTTCAAACTGGTCGTTAGTAAGTTTCTCCAACCATGCTTGAGCTTCTTCAGCTGTGAATGATCCACAGTCCTCTCCTTTATTGTATACTCGGTCAATGCATGTAGCGACTAATTCATATGGATCAGTCTCTTCATCTGTAAAATTGACCTTGGCGAAGTACTCTAAGTTAGGATACTTCATCACTACTACTATATCATCATTTAATTTGATCTCTTTCTTATGTCCTTTCGGGAAATTGACCTTCACTGCATCAACGGGAATTGATACGGGAACTTTGACCTCTTTGTCATCCTCACATGGTACTTCTACATCAATAGTCTCTTGAATAGATCTACCACGTAATTGTAGAAAGAGATACTCAACGTCAAAGATAGATAGGTCTTCCATCTTAAACTTAGTGATGATACATGCTTTGAATATATCTTTGATTGCTTCTAATATCTGTCTACTATCATTCTCTTCAAGTGCTAGGATCAGAATCTTCTGCTCTTTAACTAGAAATGGACGATACTTTAACTTCTTTTTAGATGATGGTACTACCAACTCATACGTTGGCGTAACAAGTTCAGGTAATGGCATAATAAGTTTTCAGGTATATTATATATGGGTTATCCTTTCATGGATTTTTTCTGTGGATATGCAAAGGGTGTGTACTCAGCATACTCGTAATACATACCGATACTAAGTTTCACGACTCCAGATCCAGCTGAACTATATGGTAAAGATGACATCATATAAGGATATGCTTTAACTAGAGCAACAGTAAAGACATGGAACTGTTCACTATTGTCACTTAGTTCTCCAGTGATTGACGAACCAGAAAATTTCTCAAATTTTTTGATCTTTAGATCACATGTGTAATCGTTGTAGTAGTTCTGTGCTATACCTCTAGTATAAGTCTTACCAGACTCTACCCTTGGATCCTTACTACGTGTACCGCCTTGTATAAAGTCCTGCCATGCAGTAAAGAACTTATATGCTTCAGAGTGAACGTCAAGTATACATGAGAAATCCATCTCGTTGTATACCTTTGCCATTGCTGCTTTGATGTTAATACCTTTATGTACTTGCTTGACATCCTGTGCTGTAAGAGATACGCCAGGTATCTGTGCTTCGTTTATCAAGTCAACCATCAGTCCATTGAATGAAGGGTTAGTTCTTGCCTTGACACCAAATAGTTCTAGATGATTGGTCAATGCTCCACTGACACTACTAAATTCCAGATCAAACTGGTTAGTAGAGGACGGACCTCCACTATTCTGTAGATCTGCTATAAACGATGTAACTGTCTTGATTGCCATAAATACCCATATGGGGTGGTATTTTTATTTATGTCTCTAAAACAAGGAAAGTTCAAACCTAAGCACTATAAGAAGTACAAGGGAGATCCAACTGACATATTTTACAGGTCTGGTTGGGAACTTAAGTTTATGAACTGGTGTGATCAGGATAGCAAAGTTGTCAGTTGGTCGTCGGAAGAGATAATTATCCCATACAAGTGCCCTACAGATAATAGGGTGCATAGATATTTCCCAGACTTCTGGGTCAAAGTCAAAGAGAAAAATGTAACCAAAGAGTATCTAGTGGAAGTGAAACCATTGAAACAAACAATGGAACCTAAACCACAGAAACGTCAAACCAAACGATACGTCACGGAGGTGTTGACCTATGCTAAAAACGATGCAAAGTGGAGGGCAGCTAAGGAATACTGCCTCGACAGAGGAATCGAGTTCAGAATCATCACAGAACGAGAACTCAGAATTAACTACTCTGCTCCTAGAACTAAAAGGAAGCAAGGTAAGTAAAGCTCAGTTAAGAGAAAAGATATTCAATGCACTGTATGACAGTGCCACAGATAAACCAGAGGTAGGTAAGTTCTACTTCTTCGAGTATGACCCGAAATATAAGGATATATTAAAGAAATGGGATGAGTACCCACTGATAAAACTCATGGAAATTAAAAGGGATAGACTGTTAGGTGCCAACTTCCATTACATAAACACTAGAGCTCGACTAAATGCACTAAATACAGAGGAAGCACCTATGTCGACGCTTCACTACTATATACCTAAAAATGCCGATAACCTATTCTTTGAGATAAGTGAAGAGGATATGCAGGCTATGAGTCAATTACCACTAGAAAAATTTCATAGAAACAGATAATGGCTGGAAACAGAGTATTAAGAGGTGAAGAACGCGAGTATCCTAAAGGTCTTAGGACTATTGAGTATGCCTCTTACATGAGAATCACTAGATACAAATACAACGAGGGACTCAGGAGAGCCAGAGATAATGGCATGCAGGGTGTTGAAGCTGCTATGGGCAGTAATATAGGTTTTCAGGCTACGAAGGCAATTACTAACAAGACTCTGCAGTTCACCTATGGTAACGTGGATCATGGATCAGGTGATTTACAAGCATTTGAAGCACAGTTAAAACAAGTAGTTAAGAACTCCAACTCCGATAAGGGTTGGTTCGCAAACGATAGAGCAAATTATAATCAGGTAAAAGCAGGAGACTACAGTAATATTGATTTCCCCATCACTCTGCAGGATGGAACTACATTTGACAATGCTGAACAGTTAGCATCACTTAGAAACCAATCACAACAGTCATCGAAGGCATTGAAGAGTTTATACTTCTTACCTATGCCAAACGAGTTCTCCTATGCATATAATGCTAGTTGGGATAACAAATTCAAAATGGGCACGATGGCAAGAGTATTAGACAACCCATTGACAGGTGTGGCACAGATGGGATTCACTGGTATTGGATCTGGATTATTCAATGCTATTGGTCAATATGTCAAACCTATGGTCGGTAAGTTTTTCTCAGGAATAGACGAACAAACTAATAGTGGTATTAAATCTCAGGAAGTTGCGGGTGCATTCTTTAAAGGAGCAACTAACCCACTAGGTTCAACTGACTCATTGAATACAACTAACACACTTGGACTAGCAGGACTAGCACCCAACGAGAATGCTATCACCATGTTCAGTAAGATGCAGAATAGATCATTCAGTCTTACATTTGAGTTTCTAGCTCGTGACGAGGAAGAAGCAAATAACATTGATATGATTATCAATGGATTTAAAACTGGTATGCATCCAACAACAACTCCTAAAGGTACAGGTGGTGTACTTGGTTTCCCAGACATCTTTATGTTAGAACCATGGTTCAGTGCTGTAGATTCTCAAGGTAATATCATACCAAATGGTACAAGACATCCAATGATGCCAAGGAGTAAACTTGTTGCTCTAACAAGTCTCAACGTCAACACTGCACCATCTAATAACTTTGTAACCACTAGAGACGGTAGATTACCTTTCCAAACAGTGACCATGGAGTTCTCTGAGACAACAGCACTCACTCAGTCAGATCTAGAGACAGGAACATTCTAATGAGTTTATTTAAGAACGCACCTAATGTAATATACAACTATACGGATCAAGTTTTAGATCCGAAGTTATATACTGCGAAAAATTTATGGAGAAGAAATGATATCAGGGATGAGTATCTATCAAACGTTGTGATGTTTGATGATATCTTTATCAAAGATGGAGAGACACCTGAGTCTATATCCTTCAACGCTTATAATAGAGTAGATTTTGGTTGGACTATCTTAGTCATTAATGATATAACTAACTACCACGAGCAGTGGCCACGTACTGCCAGTTCTCTAAAAGACTATGTGTATAACAAATATGAAAACCCCAGTGCCATCATGATGTATGAGACAACTGAGGTTATTGATGCTTTAGGACGACAAATCGTCAAAGCGGGATTGAGAGTACCTTCAAACTATCAGGTTACCTACTACGACGGTACCGCTTCAGCAGGGGTTACTGTTAATCCAGTGTCACCAGTAACATACTATGAGTATGAAGCACGGTTGAATAGTGAGAAAGAAAAAATAAAACTAATGAAACCTAACTTCGTGAGAGAGTTCGCAGATATCTACGTCAAGTCTCTCCACGCAGGAGGAACCATGGTTATGGGTCAAAGTAGAGCAGAAATTAAAATAGATTAAGGAATAAATCCTGTACCATCTTCACCTGTGTCTATAGTATAGGTGAACCCATCATCATTAAAATTATATACTGATTCTCCATTCTTATCTAATGGGGGATAGTTAAAATCCAAAGCATCCATATCTCCACCGACTCTTTCAGCGAGAGAGAAGGTGGATTTGTTGTCTTCATCGAAGATTTTTAATCCTGCGTCTGTTAACACATGATCGTACATCTTGTGGAAGACCTTTGGAGGTAAGGTGCATATGTGAGCACCATTCCAAAATGCGAGTGTAACTTTGGCAACGTCACGAATAGATGCTGCCAATACTTCAGTATAGATGTTGTGTTTCTTATAGACATCTACAATAGAACGAGTAACTTCTACACCTGAGTGAGAGTTATCTTCTAATCTACCAATGAAAGGTGAGACATAAGTTGCCCCTGCCTTTGCTGCTAGGATTGCTTGTGCTGTACTGAATATTAAAGTTACGTTTACTCTGATTAATTCTTTAGATAATGTACTACAAGCAAGGAGTCCGTCTGGTGTACACGGAACCTTGATTGTAGCACAGTCACCAAACTTTGCGTGTAGTCTACGACCATCGTTGATCATACACTCAGCATCGCCTACGACTTCCATGGAGATATCAGTGACCCCTAGATCTTTGAGATCTTGGTAGACCTGTTCTGGATGTCTACCACTCTTCATAATAAGGGTAGGGTTGGTTGTTACACCATCAATAAGACCTGTAGCGAACGCTTCCCGAATTTCGGTAACGTCAGCAGAGTCAATGAAAATCTTCATAATTATTCGTTGGCAAGTTTAGCAAAATATGATAATGCGTCATCTTCTTCTTCTACTGGAGCAGATGCCGACTTGAAGGAAGGAGCTGCGGATGCTGCTATCTCAGTAGCACCTTTTACCTCTCTATACTTTCCTTCTGACTCATCTTCCAACTCTTCATCTGGGATTCTACGAGTTGGTGTAGAACTAAGAACTGTCTGTAGACGAGTCTCTAACTCTTCAAAAGTTTTGAACTTATCAGGAGCAGTGAAGTCAGTAAGACTATA
>CENQ01111242.1_pt1 | contig 14962 bp, 15 predicted proteins | sample 356171 | NCBI WGS metagenome assembly CENQ01 (sample SAMEA2619802, study PRJEB7988) | marine metagenome | biome: marine biome (ENVO:00000447); feature: surface water layer (ENVO:00002042); material: "saline water (ENVO:00002010), including plankton (ENVO:xxxxxxxx)" | depth 5 m
ATTAAATCTTATAGAGATTTACCATTTAGGCTATCAGAATTTGGAAAATGTCATAGATATGAGGCCTCAGGAACAATGCATGGTTTAATGCGTGTAAGGGGCTTTGCCCAAGACGATGGACATATATTTTGTTCAGAAGATCAAATTGAAAGCGAAACAAAAAATTTCATTGACCTCTTATCTAAAATGTATGCAGATCTAGGATTTACAGAATTTAAAATAAAGTTATCAACAAGACCTGAAAAAAGAATTGGATCTGATGCAAGTTGGGATAAAGCAGAAAAAGCTCTACAAGATGCAATAGAGAAACTTAAACTTGAATATTTCATAGATGAAGGAGATGGAGCCTTTTATGGTCCTAAGCTAGACTTTGTGTTAACTGATGCTATAGGTAGAAAATGGCAATGCGGCACACTTCAAGTTGATTTTAATTTACCAGGTAGGTTTGACTCAACTTACATAGGTGAAGATGGTGCTAAACATACGCCGGTTTTACTACATAGAGCAGCTCTTGGATCTTTCGAAAGATTTATAGGTATTTTGTTGGAGAATTATGAGGGTAAATTGCCACTTTGGTTAGCACCCACCCAAACTGTGATTGCTGCAATAACAGACGATGCAAATGAATATGCCACCAAATTACATGAAAATCTTATTGGTAAGGGAATTAGATCTGAAGTGGATGTTAGAAATGAACAAATAAGCTATAAAGTGCGAGAACATAGCTTACAAAAAGTGCCTTATATTCTTGCCGTAGGAAAAAAAGAGATAGCCGATGAATCAGTTTCAGTTAGAAAACTCGGAAGCGATAAAAATGAAGTAATATCTGTTGATAAATTCATAGAAACCATCGTATTTGAATCAAAAAACCCGCTTCAAATAAAATGAAAAAACTTTTTGGGTTGATTTTAATTATTCCAATTAAGGCTTATCAAATTTTAATATCTCCGTTATTGGGTCCAAGTTGTCGTTTTACTCCTACATGTTCACAATATGCCGTTGAAGCCATTCAAAAATATGGACCTTTTAAAGGTAGTTGGTTAGCTTTTAAAAGGATTATCAGGTGTCATCCATGGGGTGGTTGTGGTCATGACCCAGTACCTTAATTAAGCTCGAATTCTATAGGCTTAACTTGTATTTTATCTAGAAGTTCTCCATCTCTCATCACAATATTCCCCCTAATAATTGTCATCACAGGCATGCCTTTAACTTTTTTTCCATCATATGGTGTCCAAGCAGATTTAGACGCTTGTTCAGCATTTGATATAGTGTGAGTTAAATTAGGATCAACAATAGTAAAATCAGCGTCGTAATCTTTAATTATTGAACATTTATTTTTTATTTTATGTACTTTGATAGGGCCATAAGCCATCAGATCAACAAGTCTTTCATATGAAAGCTTACCTTCAGCTGCATGATTCAACATAATTGGTAATAATGTCTGTACTCCAGGAGTTCCACTTGGTGTATTGGGATAAATACCAGACTTTTCTTCTAATGTGTGTGGAGCGTGATCTGATGCAACTATATCAACTGTACCGTCATTAATAGCTCTCCAAAGCTCATCTTGATGATGTTTTTCTCTTATGGGAGGATTTTGTTGTGCTAAAGTTCCAAGTTCTGTATAGCAATCAGGTGCATGCATTGTTAGATGATTTGGCAAAACCTCAACTGTAGCTGTATCTTTATTTTGTCTTAAAAAATGCATTTCATCAGCTGTAGTGATATGTAATACATGAACATGTCTATTATGTTTTTTGGCAAGCCCTACAACTCTTTTAGTAGCATTGAGTGAACTGTTTACATCTCTCCATTTACAGTGCATAGCTACATCATTGCTATCACCAAGAATAGTGGTCTTATTTTCATTCATTAAAAATTCATCCTCAGCATGAACAGCTATAACTCTTCTACCATTAGCAATAACAGCTTCTACTTCTTCATCTGTGGCAGAGAGCAAATTACCAGTACTAGCGCCCATGAATATTTTTATGCCACAAACGCCATCTAAATTTTCCCATTGTGGTAAATTTTTTGAATTTTCATACGTCCCACCAAAATAGTATGCAAAATCTGTATATGCAGTTTCAGCACCCCTTTTTATCTTATGTTCTAATGCTTCTGGAGTTGTTGTTAAAGGATTAGTATTAGGCATTTCAAAAATGCCCACTATACCTCCAAGAGCAGCAGACATAGTACCAGTTTGAATGGTTTCTTTGTGTTCACCACCAGGCTCTCTAAAATGACATTGTGTATCAATAAGTCCTGGAAATATAAATAAATTTGAACAATCAACAACCTTTTCAGCATTATCACACGTACCAATTATTGATATTTTTCCATCTTTTATACCAATATCAGTAATAGCTCGACCATCTGGTAGAAAAACTGTACCTCCTTTGAGCACAAGATCTAGATTTGACATGGTTTTTATTATAACTGTCTTTTATTTATTTCTTTTTGATCTAAAGAATTTTCTAAGCAAATTACTGGTTTCTTCCTCTTCTATATGTGAAATTATTTCAACTTTCTTTATATTCTCATTTTCAAAAATTCGAGGGCCATTAAGTATTGCTCCACCCTTTTTGTCTTCTGCTCCGAAATATACTCTTCTCATGTGACATTTACTTATGGCAGTGGCGCACATGAGACATGGCTCTATGGTTACATAGATATCGCAATCATCTAAACGATTTGATTGTTTAATATTGAGTGCCTCTCTAATCACTTCTAATTCTGCATGACCAATAGGTGAGTTAGTATTCACAGCTTTAGCAACTATTTGTTGTTTTTTATAATCAAAAATAATTGCTGCAATAGGCACTTTGTCATCTAGTAAATTACGTTTGGATAATTCAATAACTTCTTTAAATATTTTTTGTGATACTGAATTAAGCATTTAAAAATGGGTTTGTTTTACGTTCATGCCCAATAGAGGTATCTGGACCATGACCACAATGTACTGTGTATGAATCATCTAAAACTAATAAATGATTATGTATAGAATCGATCAAATCTTGATAATTACCTTGTGGTAGATCTGTTCTTCCAATACTTCCATTAAATAAAACATCTCCAGCAATAACTTTTTTTGCTTTATGATTTATTCCAATAACATGACCAGGTGCATGTCCTGGACAATGTTTTATCTCCATTATTTGATTACCAAATGTGATAGTGTCTCCATGATTTAACCATTTATCTGGTGAAAAATTTAGAGCTTTCATACCATACATCTGACCTTGAATCTCAAGAGCTTGAAGTAAAAAGTTATCATCTTTATGTGGTCCAATAATATCTAGGTTAAGCTTATCTGCTAGTTCCTTTGCTGCCCCAGCATGATCTATGTGACCATGAGTAATAAAGATATATTCAGGTGTAAGGCTTAATTTTTCTTGAACTTGAATTAATTTATCTATTTCATCTCCAGGATCAATAAAAATACATTTTTGAGTTTCCTCACAATATGCTATTGGTGCATTTTGTACGTAAGGAGATATAGGAGTATTTATTACTTGCATTAACTTCTAAATATTACATTTTCATCATCAAACATGATGTATGTAATATAAATAGCTATACAACAATAAAAAATTGTTGAAATAAGAGCCACAGAGTAGAGGAACCAGTCAACTGTTCCTGCTATTAAATTATTAGTTATTAGAGCTAAGTTGTAACAAGGTATTAGTGCTCCAACAAAATCTAACTCTAGTCCAGGATTGATTAAAGGAATATAGCAAGGAATGATAAAAACGATAAGTACATTTCCCAACAATAAGCCCGCTTCTTTTGGAGTTTTCGCATATACAGATATAGCAAGTAAAAATGCGCCCATAAACACACTTAATGGAACAATCAGTACAAAAACCCCTAGTAAAGCTATGGGGTTTACAATAGCGCTTAGTAATCCAAATAAATATTCATTTATTGAGTCCGCATAAAACATAAATATTACAATTAATGGTATTGCGAAACCTAACATTGAAAATGTAGCAGTTAATATTGCAGAGGATGTTACAGATAGCATTTTTCCAATAATGATGTCTACTGATGAAATATTTGTAGATATAAGCGTTTCCATAGTCCCTCTTTCTTTTTCTCCTGCACCTAAATCAATCGCTGGATACATTGATCCACTAATTACATACATCACAAAGAAAAAAGCTAATATTGCACCAAATATTGAACCTGCAGATTCTTCTTCCGTTGTTAAATCTTCTTCATCTATAGTTATTGGATTAACGTAGTTTTCATCAAGGTTTAATAGTTCTAAACGGCTAGTTCTGATGTTTTCTTCATAATCATCAACAATATTTAATACCAAAGATTGTGCTTGTGAAAAAGTGTCTATGTCTTTGGAGTAGATAGTTAACTTCGCACTAGTATTTGATTTCAAATCTTCCGTAAAATCTTCATCAAGGACCAATCCAATTTCACTATTATCTTGAGTGACAGCATCAATGACAGAAACAACTGAATCTTCTTCTGTAACAACTAATCTATCTGATTTATTTAATTCATCAATTAAAACTGAGTCAGAGGAAGAATAAACACTCACCTCATACGTTTTTTTTGTTTCCTCCGTTGCTATAGAGCCAACGTACCAAAATATACCTCCTATTAATAGGGGTGTGATAAAAGTAGGAACAACAACAGTTTGCACTATAGTTTTTGTATCTCTAAATAGGTGTTTAATTTCTTTTACTAATAGTACCTGCCATTTATTCATTGACTAACTCCATAAATATTTCGGTAAAATTCTTGTTTGAATCAAGTTCTTGAAATTCATTATTATCTCCGTCAAAAATCTTTTCTCCTGATTTCATTACGACTATTTGATCAGCAATATCTCTTACCTCATTAAGTTGATGAGTAGAAAAAATTAAAGTTTTACCTGATTCTTTAATTGTTTTAATGAGATCAACAATAACCGACTGTCCAGTTACATCCACACCAGTTGTAGGTTCATCTAAAACAATTAAATCAGGATCGTGTATAAGAGTCCTAACAATTGATGTTTTTTGTTTCATACCTGTGCTTAAGTCAGCGATACGTTTATTTAAATATTTTCTCATATCAAGTTGATCGAAAAGTGTTTCAGCGCGTGGCATATATACATCTGCCGGAATTTGATTAAGTTCTGCAAAAAATTTTACTGTCTCAATAACACTTAATCGATCGTACAGAGAAGTATTATTTGTCATATATCCAATTTTTGATTTAACAGTTTGTTTATCTTTTCTGACATCGACAGAATCTACGAAAACAGTGCCTCTAGAGGGTGTTAACATCCCAGCAATCATTCTTAGTGTTGTAGTTTTTCCGCAACCGTTAGGACCTAAAATACTAGCTACAGAGCCTTTTTTAATTTGAAAGTTTAGATCTTTTACAGCCCAAAAAGCTTTTTTCTTGGGTCCAAATAATCCTTTTTCTTCTGTTGGTGCTTTGAATTGTTTTGATAAGTTTTTTACTTCGATCATTTTTGAAAGTTCCTAAACATAGGGTAAAACAAGACAAGCAATATTAGCATGATTGTTGCTCCCACTACATCTCCTACTAAAAACCTAAGTGATATTAGGGGATCGGCCTGTCCGTATATGTAAGTATACCAAGCTCCATTTCCTAATCCATTAGCTGCTGATGCAAAAAAGATGAATAAAAAAACGTGTTTCCAGTTTGTTGCTTTTAATACATCCGATTGATTTAAATCAACGCCCAATAAAAAGAAAATTGCCCAAGTACCTAATACAGCTATTGTCGAAATAGATGTAGCAACTGCTGTTCGATAAAAATCTTCGCCCTGCCATAGAACTTCCCATTCTAAAAATTCTGCTGCTAAAACTGCTGGTACAGCTTTCCAACCGAAGAAAATCACTGGCAAGACTCTACCCGCATGAGGTAAATAAACTAAACTTCCAAGAGCAGAAACATTCGTTGGTCCTTCAGCTGGCACAACTATAATAAGCCACAAAACATAACAGAGAATATGAAAAATAAATGTGTAAATTGATATTTCAAAGAATTTACCCATTGTAGTTGAAGAATCTTATATAAGAGGTTTTAGTAAAAAAGATCTTTTATCATCATTGGAATTTTCAATTTTGAGGACACCAATTTTTACTAACTTTCTAATGGTTTTATAAACGGTAGAACGTGATTTATCTGCAACCTCAACAGCTTTAAGCATAGAGCATGTGTTGTTGGTTTCAATTTCATTGAATATATTCAGAAATATAAATTTTTCAGTAGGATTCAGATCAACTAAACCTAAATCACTATGCATCTTTGTGAGCATCTCATGAATATTTGATAATTCTTTTGTAATCTTTGACATAAGTTTTTACCCTTAAATGTATCTTAATAAAACATTTATATTTAATCAAAATTAAATAAGTATTGAAGCTTCATGTATACCTGACTGCCTTCAACTTCCCAAGTACCCTCAATATCTTCTTGGTTTACAGTACCACCAAAATAAAAGATAGTGGCAGAATCTGGTTGCCACTGAAATAATGCCTGTGTATAGGAATCATCATTAAAGTTGTTGTATTCATGAACCAACTTTAAAAAAGAATTTTTATCAAATTGATATGTGCCTCTAAGTGATGTTATGTATCCTGAAAAATAATCATCGTTTGTTAACTTGCTTGTAAGTTGATTTTTTCGATATCTATACTGCAATCTAAATTGATCTGTTAATTGAAAGCTTGAATTAAAAGAAAAATCTTTTCTATCACCAATTTCAGGTATATTAATATTTCTAGCAATTCTTTCTCCCCAATCGTAACCAAATCTCATCCAAAATTTTGCCGAGGGACTGTAACTAACGCCAAAGTTGTAATCTTTGATATTTTTAAAAGTGTATCCTTCGAAGGATGCTTTATGTGAATTATCCCAAGAAAAATTTACATTAAGTTGATTTTCTAGTTCTGCTCGAGCCGATAAAACAGTTTCTTGATCTATGATATTTCCGTCATAGTCTTGCATTAAATCTTTTCTGATCTCAATGTTACCTGATCTAATTAGACCATTAGATCTGTATTTATATTTATGGTTAAGTGAATGTTTTTTCCAATCATTCTCAGTTGTAAATCCTAGATCACTACGATAATTAGGGGATTTCGTTGCAAAATAATATCTAGTCTCCCAATTTTCTGTCTCTCTTGATAAACCAAAAGCTCCACCGTAACCAGAAAATGATTCTCCGTCTAAATTGTAAGTATGTTCTTTTGATACATTTGAAGTATTAATAACATTGCTAATTGGTTCATCCATATCTGTTGAAACTAATTCAAATCGTGTTCGATAAATTTCATTGAATAGAAAATTCCCTTTCAGGCTATACAAAGTGCTTGTACCGCCCTCTTCATAATCTCTATTTGTTGCAAGAAAACCAATATTCTGACCCTTCTCAATGTTGTAGTTATAACTAAAAATATTGGAGTGACTTTTGCCAAGTAGACCACTATAAGACCTTTGGTATCCAGGGACGATTATAGGTGTAGTTGCATCTTCCGCATCTAAAAAATAGTAGCTATGTTTTTCACCCCTATTGTAAAGTTTGATGGCATATTCAGGGTCATTAATAGATCTTGTATATACAGTTGCCAAGTCTGATGATAGAAAATCTTTTCCTTCATTAAAAAATATTCTTTTTTCTTCGAACCTTAAAGCCGTTGTTGAATTAATATTAATTTGACTCTGATCAGCTTCAACTTGAGAAAAATCTGGGTTAATCGTAAATTCAAAATTATTCCCATCGTATTCATATTCTCCACCAAGAGATACTTCGGAATCGATTGGTTCTTCATTCATGTTACCTTCCAGATTTCTTTCTCTAACTGAATTAGCTGTGAAAGACGGAATCAATCTTTTTTTATTTTTTTTGACAATATTATTAATTGAATAAAATTCATCAGACTGACAGATGATACAACCAGCTCCATCAATCTTTTTATAATTCATATATCGAGCTTCTGTACCCTTGTTGTAGAGCTTTCTTGATAGCATTAAAGCCCATTTTTGATTATTGGTATCAGGGAAATTCAAAGAAGAGAATGGAATAACAAATTCCACTTCATATCCTAAATCAGTTAATTTGGCTTTTGCATCAAATTCAACGTTGTATGATCCATCAAAATCATCTTTATTATCAACTTTATTATCACCAATACTTCCTAAAGGATTTGCACTAAATCTTATGTAATACCTACCATCACCAAATGTATCTATACCAATAGCAACTTGATCATCCAACCAATTAATACCATCTCTAGCTCTAATACCTGCTCTAATGAAATCTCTATTACCAAGGGCTTTAAAAGCAACGTATAAGTTACTTGAATCATTCTTTATGTAGACTAGTGTGTCGTGTTCGGCTTCAGTGTTATATGAGGGAGAAATCTCAAAGGGTAAATCGTATACTTCAGCATCAGACCATTCAGCATCATCAACTATTCCATCAAACTTTATATCAGTAAAAGAAAAAAATGAAAGAAATGATAAAAGAAATAACCTATTCAATATAACCCCTAAAAATCAAGCTTAAGTATATATAAAAAAACACTTAATAGTTGTTTATATGGTTATAGACTCTTTTTAATAGAATTAATTGCAAGATTTATCAATTCTTTTTCGTCTTCTTTATTGGTTTCCAATAATAAATTTTTTCCTTCCTCTAGATTCTGAAGAGAATTTGGCCAAGGTCCATCATCATTAAATCTTGAGCGTTTCAATTCTTTTAATGAAAGTAAGATATTGCTATCAACTTCCTCCGTGTGTGTTTGAGCGCATATTCTATATGCAAACTCTCTGTACCTACTGTCTTCGAAAGAATTTATGATAGCAATCTTCTCTTTATAAGATTGAGCATTATGAAATTGTGTAAATCGATCTTTTTCGATAGCTGATGGAAAACCTTCTGTGTATATTTGCTCTTCCGGATGTATTTTCCTTGAATTTTGGTATTCAAAATTATTGTATATATCGATGATTTTTTCTTTGAAGGCTTCGTTTGTTTGAATTTTATCTGCTCTTTTCACTAACTGCTCTTGATCTTCTATAAAGACTCTATCTTGTTTTAATGTTGATAGGCTGATAGTAGGTTGTGTTTTGTTTAATGCTAAACGTTTAAAAGGACAATTCTTCTTTTTATTAATTAGTTGCTCTAATTCTGTATAGTTAAGATCAAAGTAATCTTCTGGATCATTTGATAAATCAAAGATTGGTATATATTTATTTAAACCATACAAATTTATTAAAGGTGTGAAAGGATATGCTCTTGTAGATTTTGACCTTGGTATAAAATAACAATTAAAGTGTATTGAATCATGCTGTAATTTTTTTAAGTAGCCCTCTTTTGATGTTGTATCTAAAATTTCTTGATAAAAATTAGGAAGCTTTTCTGAAATACATTTAATGAGATGAATAAGAAACTCACAATCTGCTAATGCATCATGTGCATTTTTTGTATCGATTAATAAGTTAGAAATAATATCCTCTAATTTTAAAGACATTTGATCATCTATCTGAGGTATTGGAAAAGATTGATAATAAAAGTGCGCAATGACTTGCATCTTTAAATATAAATCCAATCTAGAATTACCATTTGTGTTAGTAAAATAAGGGTCAAACAAATTCCAATAAAATTGTCTGCGCATAACTTCTTCATCAAACCGCATGCCGTTATAAGATACAAAAACTGCTGGATGTTGTTCCGTCCAATATTTCCAGGTGTTATGAATCTCTTTCACCAGCTCATAGTGTGTTTTATCAGTTTGAAATATTTCACTTTTTTTATTAACTGCGAGAGCTTTCGGTGAAACTAGAGTCCAAGGTAAAGGGCTACATAACTCATTAAACGAATTAATGCTTCTAAAGTTTTCATCTGTCTGAATTGCGGCGAACTGTATAACTTGAATAAAATCTAGTTCTTTTACACCTGATGTTTCAGTGTCATAGAAAATAAAATTATTCATCATGTAAAGAATCAATTAAATCAGAATATCCACCAATTAATTGATCATCTTTAAAAATAACTGGCATTGTCCTCATGTCAGGTGCTTTTTCACGCATTTCAGTAAAGTAGCTAAGATCTTCATCAATTTTCTTAACAACTACATGATGATCTTGATCTTGCAAAAGTATGATTGCTCGATCACAAAAAGAACAATTTTTTTTTGAATAAACGGTATAAGTAAATTGGTTATTCTGTATCTTCGTCACTTTTTTCTGTCTCTTCTGTTTCCTCTGCAGGTTTGTTGGCCTTAATCCTGGTAGGAGTTTTGTAGCAAATATAAAGATCTTCTGGAAAACTATTTTCGATAGTCGCAAAATCGCATTCTTCATTCAGAGCATCTAATTTCTTTTTTCTTTCTTCAAGAAATTCTGTTTTCTCAGTTGAAGAACAACCTAAGAATATAAAAAGTGATAATAAAAAGGTTAGAATATTTTTTAGTTTCATATGAGTAAAATTTTAACAATTGATCAAGGTACTACAAGTTCAAGGAGCATAATTTTCGATAATAATGGAAATATTGAACAAGTTGCGCAAGAAGAATACCCACTAATTTTTCCAAATGATGGATGGGTAGAAATTGATCCAGATGATTTGTATAAATCAGTCACCAATACGTTAAATCAATTAGATTTACAAAATGTCACATATGGCGGTATAACCAACCAAAGGGAAACAACAATTATATGGGATAAAACTACTCTTAAGCCTGTTTATAATGCGATTGTTTGGCAAGATAGAAGAACGTCAGCTTATTGTTCAGAAATTGCAACGAAAAATAATCAATCATTAGTCAAAGAAAAAACCGGTCTGTTAATAGACTCGTATTTTTCTGCAACAAAAATTAAATGGATTTTAGATAACGTTAATGGTGTCAGAGCACGAGCTGAAGCAGGTGAGCTCTGTTTTGGTACTGTAGATACTTATCTAATGTATAGATTATCTGAAGGTGAGATTTTCAAAACTGATATAACTAACGCATCAAGAACAATGCTTTTCAATATTAATACTTTAAATTGGGACGAAGATTTACTTAACTTATTTAATATTCCCAGATCTTTATTACCAGAGGTGGTTCATTCAGATGCAAATTTTGGAACACTGAAGAATCTTGAGAATATATCAATTCATGCAGTATTAGGAGATCAACAAGCAGCACTTTTTGGTCAAGGATGTCTGTCAAAAGGTCAATTAAAAAGTACTTATGGAACAGGATGTTTTGTCATGGCAAACGTCGGTAATACCCCTATTCATTCAGATGATGGTTTATTAACCACAATTGGCTTTTCTATGAATGGAGAGATTTGCTATGCAATAGAAGGAAGCATCTATGCGTCTGGCACAACAGTTCAATGGTTGAGAGATAATTTACAATTCTTTGAAACTAGCGATCAATCAGAACCTTATTTACATACAAATGGAGATGCTAATAATGTTCTGTTTGTACCTGCTTTTACTGGCTTAGGAGCCCCATATTGGAATTCAGATGTTCGTGCCAGTTTTCATGGCATTACAAGGGATACATCACGATCAGATCTAATCAATGCAGCTTTTAACTCAATTACATATCAAACTAAAGACATTATTGATTGTTTAGTACGTTCAGGTATTGAAGTTAAATCATTAAATGTTGATGGTGGCATGGTAGCGAATAAAACATTTGTACAGCAAATAGCAAATTTACTTAATACTAAGGTCTCAGTACCTGAAAATAGTGAATCTACAGCGAGAGGAGTAGCCGTACTAGCTGGAGTAGCTAGCAAAACTTTTGATCTAGAACTTATTTCTAGTCAGAAAAGAATGTCTATTTATCCTGATGAAGAGGCACATTCATTCATGGCGAAGGATTATAAAATTTGGAAAGAATTGATAATTAAACTACTTTCACCATAGCCATCTTTTTGTTGAAGATGTGTATGCTTCCCATTCTTCTGGAAATTTCTCTTTAAGCTTATCTTCCTCATGAGGGATCCAAGTATTTTGAATAATAGATAAGAACAAAATTGGAATTAATAAAGCTGATAGAGATTGCATGAGAAAAGCTGAAGCCACTAAGATACCAAACATACCAAGGTAGATAGGATTCCTGGATATTTTAAAAGGCCCAGTATTTACCAGTTTTTCTGGTTCACCGTCTGGTATATATGTTGTTTCATAATTTTGTAGTTCTTTAAAAGCCATAACAATTAAGGCAATAGAACTAATTAATAAGATTAACCCTAGGAGTAAACTTAAATTTACTTCTAGAGGTAACATCATAAATAAAATAAATTGCATTCCTAAACAAGCTAATGTAATTACCGGTGGAAATGAAAGTTTCATATGTTCAGTCTAATATGTTTTGACATAAAAAAAACCCCTTATTTCTAATGGGTTAATCGATGAAAAACTTCCTATAGAAAGGTAAAAATATGAACAGAAAGCTATCATCTAAAAGTAATATTGTTCTAGGCTATTGTGCTCATAAACACTGTCCAATATTACTTAAAAAATAGTGCAGACAAGATTAAAGAATTTCTCAATTATCATAAGTTGCAAGGGTGGATATGATAATTTTGTTCCACATACTATCCTTGCCTACACTAACCTTCGAATCATCTGGATGTGTGTTGTCACCTTGGTAGATCGCAACACACATCAAGTATGATTATTTAGACCTTCTTAGTAAGTCCACCTTAGTGAAAGTCGAGAGTTAACACTTTCACCAACACTAGCTTGGTGGGTACTATGTGAGTGTGGAAAATATAATTCATCCATTAAGTTTTCAACATTCATTTGTACGCTTAGGTTTGGAGCAACTTGGTAATAAGCTGAAAGATCAACTCTTGTGTACTCCGGTAATACTAAGCCAGGTGTATTATCTTTAATTTTGGATTCACCTTGTTGAGTGAACCCTAAACCTACTGATAACTTTTCATTTACTTCCCAAGCAACAAATGCAGATAATGTATGTTCAGGTATTTCTCTAGGAATACCACCAGAACTTGTCTCTCCACTCAAATCACTATAAGCAATAGCTAAATTTAGATTATCAACAACACGTCCTTTAAGCTCTATTTCAAACCCATCAACTGTTAAACCTCTGACTTCTGAAGTCTCTCCTGTGTCATTATCGCGTTCAGCTCTCACTTGTTCACTGTCAAAATAAGCTGCATTAAGAGATATATTCTCATTCAATGCTACTTTCATTCCAATTTCTGTACTTTCAAAGACATCTGGGTCTAATCTTGCCGATGTAGCACTGAGAGCTTTGAACTGTTCTCCAGATCTTGGTAGGAAACTTTCACTGTAACTTAGATAGAGAGATACATTTTCTTGTGGTTTATAAATAACACCTGCTCTTGGTGAGAATGTATTATCATTTCTAGATTCAGATGTACCATTCTTAATGTCATCAACTGTAATATCAAAATCATCTAATCTACCACCAACCATTAACTTCCAGTTATCACTTAGATCAATTTGATCTTGAATAAATATAGATGTGACAGAAATATCAGACGCTGTTTGACGATTTAGTTTAGTTACATAGTCAAGTGCTGTAGCTACACCACCGCTGTTAACAGTAAAGTCCATTGGCCTAGTAATGTTAAAAATTTCATTATCATCATTTGTAGTTGACCAATTAGCATCATATCTAAGGTTTTCGTTATCAGTTTGAATGAATTCTGCACCTATTAATAAGGTATGCACAACACCACCAAGACTTAATTCATTAACTAAGCTGGCTGACATAATTGTATTATCTCTTTCAGTTGGATCGTAATAACCATCCATAGTAACGAGTGTTCCATCGTATCCTGAGGCATAAATATTTTGATATAACTTATCAAAACTACTTGATGTGAAACTAAAATTAGCTTTGCTAGTATCTGAAAGTGTGTGTTCGACTTGAGCTCTCATAATTGTGGCCTCAAGTGTTTGCACATTTGCAGATGAGTTACCAAATACTATATCTGATAAAGATTCATCTGGACTCCCATTGATAGTTGGAATTCCTCTATCAATAAATCTTTCGTGATCTGCATACTCATAAGATAAAAAGACAGTTGTTTCAGGACTCACTTTTAATGTCATTGTTGGATTGAAACCAACTCTGTTGCCATCGTAGTGATCTCTATGGTTAGCTAAACTGTCGCTGTGTAAATTAATTCTTAGAGCAGCGCCATTTTTAAGCTGAAAGTTTGTATCTAACGCGATATCTGCTGCACCAAATGAGTCAATTCCTACGTCATGAGCAGTAAAAGTCTCACCAACAACAGCTTTCTTTGTTACTCTGTTGATAATACCGCCAGTACCACCTCTTCCGAATAAAAGTGCATTTGGCCCTCTTAAGATTTCTACTTGTTCAACGTTGTATAGAGATCTGTAATATTGAACATCATCTCTTACGCCGTCTTGAAAAAAGTCAGCAGTAGATCTAACTCCTCGGAAAACTACGGAATCTCTGTGACCTTCACCTTGTGATGTATTTACACCTGGAGTGTATCTAATAATATCTCCAATTTCTCTAAAGCCTTGTTTACGAATATCTACGTCTGTAACAATTGAGACCGTTTGAGGTACATCTAAGATAGGTACCGGAGTTTTTAATGCGTTAACTTGATCTGAATATAAAACATTCCCCTTTACAACAACTTCTTCTATATTCTTATCATTAACATCTTCATTTTCAGCAGTTTGTGAAAGAACTGTAAAACTAAAAAATAATATTAAGCTAATAAATTTTTTCATAATTTTCCTTCTTAATGAGAATGCTTATCGAAATGATAATGATTCTCATTTACGAATTATAGGAGTGAATATATTTAATACAAGTTTTTTTTGTAAATAAATGAGAGTAATTCTCATTTAGAATTTAAAATATTTGGTGAAAATATTGAATACTTATATAAAATATCATCATGCTTTCGAATTTACATCTTGATAAGAAGAATGTTTATGGCT
>CENQ01090450.1_pt1 | contig 14939 bp, 13 predicted proteins | sample 356171 | NCBI WGS metagenome assembly CENQ01 (sample SAMEA2619802, study PRJEB7988) | marine metagenome | biome: marine biome (ENVO:00000447); feature: surface water layer (ENVO:00002042); material: "saline water (ENVO:00002010), including plankton (ENVO:xxxxxxxx)" | depth 5 m
GAACCATCTTCAAATTCTGCATTGCTATCATAATTCAGCGCACCTTCATCAGTACAGCCAACTGTTGGATTAGATAATGCAGTATAGGTCCAAGTTGTTCCTGCTGTCCATGGACTTGAATCGTCTGCATCATAAGCACCTGCACCAAGAACATGTAGTTGTGAACCCCACTTTGGCCTGAAATCTCGATTGTTTGGATCAACAAGTTGTTGCTCTACAGTATTTTTGCGAAGCGAGTCAAGGCTAGTAAGTGTATCAGGCTCATAAACTGAATTTGAAGAAAAATTGCCTAATCCTAGTTGCCCTCGGACGTTATTGCCCCAACAAGATACTGATTGGTCATCAAGAATGGCGCAAGTGTGAGTGTAACCTACCGAAGCAGTGGCAACATTCCTTGTAGAATCAATAAGTGGGAATAAACTTGGAACGTATGATATTGTGAAAGTTCCAGTATACCCAACACCGAATACATCGTCAACTGTATACCCCCAGCAAATCATGCTACCATTATCGACCAGACTACATGCTCCATGCTGTGACGTATCTACTGAAAAAGCATAACCCCCTAAGTCCTGGGTGAAAGTCAAGGTTAATTCATCAGGTAAATTTCCAATTCCAAGTTGACCCATATTATTGTCACCCGAACAACCCACCGTGCCGTCATCGAAGGACATGCACATGAAATTTTTTCCAATGTCCATGGTAGTGACTCGCCGATCTGCTGGCAATGTTAGATAGGTCGGTGTATTTCGGTCGGCCAGATCACCCAGTCCAAGTTGTCCTTCGTTATTTCCTCCCCAGCAAGCCACTGAACCATTATCCATCAGTGCACAAAATGCTGTTAATGCACCGAAAAGTTTCACTGGCTTACTTGTGCCGGTGAAAGTTACTAGATGTGGAGTTAGAACATCATTTGAAGATGTATTGCCCAATCCCAGTTGCCCTTTGTTATTTTTGCCCCAACATTTTACAGATTGGTCGTCTAACAAAGCGCATGATGCCCCGTTAGAGAGTGCGATACTAATCGCTTTGCGGCCTGAACCCAAATCTACGGCTGTAGGGACCCAAACACCTCCAGACGTAGTGTTACCAATGCCAAGTTGGCCGTCATCATTATTCCCCCAACACAATAATTGGCCATCATTGAGAACGGCACAGGTTTGAGTCAATATTCCCGAGGCTTGGTTTCCAGAACCGCTTGATTCCATCATAGCAATAGTTTTTCCAGCACCAACATCAACAAATTGAGGTGTTAATTCTTGATTGCTTGTAAAGCCCAAACCGAGTTGGCCGTAGTTATTTCTACCCCAGCAGTACAAAGATCCATTTTCATAAACTGCACAAGAATGGTGATTTCTCGCTTGAATTGATGCATCATAACCATTTGTATAGCCATTCCAATTCATACCAAAGGTACCGTCTTGAAGAGGGTTGTTCCAAATGTCATTTGCACGATGAGCGGCGATTGAATCAGCAGCATTATTCCAAATTACTGAGTTCTCATTTCCAGCACCATTTTCGTAAAGCACGATGATGTGGTTTTTACCGCCATCCCCGCCAAATACCGTATTGTTGGTTGCTTCATGGTAGTCTCCTTTGACCATTAATGCACCACTAACATTCCACAGTACGTTGTGGTGTACTGTTGCATTACGGCCATTGTTTGAACCGCCAATTGGGCCGTCCATTCTAATCCCATACTTATCAGTATCATGTATCCAATTATAGGCAATATTAGCATCAGTCTGCTCTTCTTGCATCATCTGAACAACTGCTCCATCACTTTGTAGATAACCAGTGCCCCAAACCTCATTGTACCAAACTTGAGGCGCATCTCCTAGAGACAGTGTTGCTGATGCACCAGTCAAGTGAACTGTGCTATTAGAGAATGTAAAATCTCTACCGCCTTCAAAGACTGAAACCATCAGTCCAGGCAAATCTGTAACCGACCAATCTATGTGATGGAAATAAGAATTGTTGATTGTATTATTATTTGATTGCCCTGCTGAGCCATGGAATTCAATAGCCGTTCCATCGGTATAGGCGATGGATATCTGGTCGACAAAGCTGTTTGTGCTGCGATAGAATCGTGTTGCCCAGCGGTCATCAACATCTTCTCCAGCAATGCCCAAGCCACGCTTTGATGTGCTTGGATATTCGAGTGTAGAATTGGTAAATGAGCACCCATCGCAATTATTGACATTGATTGTAGTGCCAAAGAAATCGATACCTTGTATAGTCACTCCGTCTGAATTGGTTACGGTTATTGCATATGGTTGGGTCTTAACTCGTAGATCGAGGTTGTTGGCATCTAGGCCAGATGGTGTTTTGTAATGTAACTCATTATTTGAGCTGTCAAACCACCATTCTCCATCGACGTCAATCAATTCTCGCTTACCTTCTAGCATGTAAGCGTGCTCTTTTATTTTCCAATTTGGAACGGTGTCGTAAGTGAATGAACCTGTGACTGAATCCCATGTGTTGACCGTTCGGCTATATGAACGGAACGAAGCAACATTGAGAATGGCAATTGCGCCAACTGGATTGATTCCGGCAGCAACTAAACCTGAATGATTACCACAACATGTAGAATCATCTTCCATCACTCCATTACCGTAATCAACACATTTCCAAGTACTACCATCTAGATATAATTCCTCGCCAGCAAAACATCCAACGTCAGGAATACCATTGCCATCGTTGTCGGTATTGTCAATCGATCTTGCCGACATTGTACCATGCGCCCAGTTGTTGTCTCGGTCGAATACCGAGCCGTCACTGAAAGCAGCATTCGGCCAACGTGCCGGTACTTGCTCATCATAATTGTAGAATAATTGCCAACCCGGCTCGCTCAGTGTAACTGTTTGAATTCCAGAACCATCTGCCACACCCCAAGTTGCAGCCATATCGCCAGTGATGCTTTTTGTTCCATCAAACACAACCTTAGCGCCATCAGCGGCTCGAATCAATAAATCATCGAGATTGTCAACGGTAACATTGTCATGATAATTACCGGATTGAAGAATAATCTCATCGCCGGATATCGCTGCAGAAACCGCTTGAGATAGATTGTTTTTAGGACAATTTATCGTTCCAGACCAAGTTGCTGAACCATTGATTGGATCAACAAAAATCGGCGTACCCGCAGTTCTGGTAATCGTATCACAGCCACTGTTTAGCCCAAACACGGTATTGTCTGAAAGCTCACTTTGAGACTCGTATTTGGAGACGATTTCATTGATTCCAGCAGACCAAGTCATAGAAACCATGAGGAATACAATGAAAAGGGAGGTGTGAATTTTGTTTTTTGCCGATGAACTAGTCATTGCTTACGCCTCCCCCTAAAGGGGGAGGCGATATTCTTCCCGTAAGTAAGTTACCAATTATAACAGGTTAAACTCAATTCTGGAATTCAAAAGTACTGCTTTTATCAATAGGTGGCCAAGACTTGGAACGCGTATTGAATCCGAGTCTAGAAAAAGCCCTGCGTGAGCGTTTCCAAACTGGCAATAGATAGCCTATTTTTGAACGCTCATAAAATGTCCAATGCCATGGACATCGAGGCAAATTGGTAACCCAAGATTCTAACAATGATTTGATCATCTTGTCTTCAATTCCACCGGGTAATATCCACGATGCCACATTTATTGCTCCTGCAGATCCTTTTGTTTCAGACCAGCAAGTCATTTCCAAACCCCTCAAGGGTCCGTCAGTAATTCTCAGTCCAAGGGTTCTCATGGTTTGGGTTATCGGCATAATTATCGCAAATCTATCGACCATTTTTGCGCCTTCATGTCGTTCAAGAGACCAGCCGGTATTTTCTAACACCAATCTCAAGGCTTTGATGCAATGAACTGGTGATACACTGAGTTCGAAATCAGTGGTAGCACGACGCACCATGATAGTGCGAAATGTCTCAAGTGCATGAATGAATTGGTTTAGCCTGTCGTCACAACAGTGTTAGCGCTCCATTTCTGGTCTATTTTGCACGATTCTATCATGGCCCGTCTTCGAACGAGGCTCTTCGGATAAGGACCGTTTAACCGTGCGTCAATTTGCTCTCGCCTGTTTAGGCAAGCGTCAATAGTGCTCGGCAACTTCGTTCCTGATCATCCAAACAAAGAGCCTAGACCGTCGAATCCGCCAGCTTCTTCTTCCTCTTCCTCTTCTTCAGCGGCAGGGGCTTCTTCAGCAGCGGCAGCGGCACCACCAGCAGCTGGCGCAGCAGCGGCAGCAGGGGCGGCAACAGCCTGGGTCATGGCTTCAGAGATATCGACGCCAGCGAGAGAAGCAACAAGTGCCTTAACTCTAGCGTCATCGGCTTTAACGCCGGCAGCCTTCAAAACGGCGCCAACAGCCTTCTCATCAATGTCTTGTTCAGCAGCGTGCAGTAACATAGCAGCGTATACGTATTCCATATTTTTTCACCTCATATTTTATGTTCAACCGAATAGGTCTCCAAGTCCGCCAAATCCGGCGTCCTCTTCTTCCTCCTCTTCTTCCGCAGCTTCGGTTGGTGCCTCGGAAGTGTCTTCAGCGACGGCAGCTGGAGCAGATGCTGCGGCGGATGCTGCGGCACCTAGCATACTAGCTAGTTCGTCGTCGAGTGCTTCTGGGGAAAGTGAACCTGCAACACCCAATGCTGCTAGGTTCGCTCTTCCAATTAGATGTGGTAGTGTGTCGGCAGTGACTACAGCGGCTTCAAGAGCAACTGCTAATGCCTCTCCACTTGCCTTAGCAATCAGCGTAGGCATTGTCTGTGATGTAAACCAAGTAATGTTGCAAGCAAGGTTGAATGCGCCTGCACCATAACTGATTAGATCTGATTCGAATTGTTCTAGGTCTAAGTCCAAGGTTGATGGAGAAAATACTACCCCATCTTCGAGTGTTCCACACAGTCGTAGCCCAGTAACAATTGGATTTATTCCAATCTTAGAAAGCATCATTCCCATGTCGCCCTCGAAAACCTCTCCTTCTTGAAGAACGACTGTTCTCTTTTGAATTTGAACTGAACCGCCCATAATCTTAGCAGGAATTCCTACGGAATTTAATTCACCAACTATAGGACCTGGCGCCATTCCTGTATCCATCTTCTCAACGACAATTTCATGCGGAGCGATGTCTCCAGGTTTGGCAGCTCTACCGGCTTCTGTTTTCTTCAATTCGGAGAATAATTCGAAAGAATTCATTGCGGATGAAGATACAAGTGCTGGTTGGACAACGCCTTCGAAGAGTGTTTCCAAATCATCGAGGTTGTTTCCAGTTTGCTCCCAGGCAAGTCTCATCAATCTCTTCTTTGCAACTTGAATATTCATTGAGTCGCGAAGTGTTGCTCGCATTCCAATCATTGCGCCAGCAGGGACTCCATGTATATCGATAACAGCAAATGTGTCTCCGCTGTTTAACAGATTTTTCAAATCAGAAACAGTGTCTTTCTTCCAAGACATTACTTTTGGAATCAATTTACCACCTCAATTCTTTGAGCAGGCCCCATAGAGGTCTTGATGAAAAGTGATCTAATATTTCCAATTCCTCGTTCTAGTTTAGAAATAACTCTGTTGTAAACTTCCATTGCATTGGCAGCCAATTCGTCTTGTGATTGCTTGGCTGTTCCGATAGATGCATGGAAAGTCATCTTATCTCCGGATTTCACAACAACGGTAGATTGTAACCCGTTTGCTATAATTGAGGGGTCAAGAGTAGGTGGTACTGGACGTGGCATTTTTCCACGTGGACCAAGAACAACACCAAGGTAACGTCCAATCAGGCCCATGTGAGGAACCTCGGACAAAAAGAAATCATAGGAATTTGCAACTTTCTTAGCCTTACCTTTCTTCCCGCCAAGTTCTTCAATTTCTTGTGGAGTGATAACGTCAATACCTGCAGCTTTTGCTTTGGTTGCAGCCTCACCAGCAGCAAACATTGCGATTTTAATTTCCTTACCGCGACCAGAAGGAAGTCTAATCTCTTCTTTGATACGGTTATTTGGGTTCTTCAAATCAACATCTTTGATTGTGAAGGAAATGTCGACAGATTCGACAAATTTTCTTTCTGGCGCATTAGCAAGTGCGTCTGTTATTGCTTGGTTTATTTTCTCTTCCATTTTTCCTCACCTCTGCGGTCCACGAGGTTTTATCCTCTTCCGCGGTTCGTGAATTCAATTCAACTAAATCGCTCGTCCCAATCTCCTTTACTGATTATTGCGAGCGCCTCATTCGCCCAATGACCGTCGATCTTGACTCGCATTGACACACAAGTTCCGATAACTTCGCGTGTTTGTGCTTTCAAGTCCGCACCAGTCAAATGACCTTCGCCATGCTTCTTCTTGGCAACCTCAATTGCCTTTTCCAAAGGTAGGTCTTCAGTCGCAGCTTCCATACTACCATTACACTTCTTGACTCCAAGGGCATCTCTGATAAGATGTGAGGTCCAAGGTTTAGGCATTATTTCAACTCCATGCTCACTACGTGGGCATCTTGCCGACTAAACTCCCCTATATAACCGCGCCGCGTCCAACAATGGTCATCGGTTTAAGGGTCAAAATGAACAAATTTGGTTTTTCTAAATCCAACCTGAACCAAGTAAACCACTCAGTGCTAGTAAGCCCCACAACAATAATGGCGGAAGATTATCCTTCCAATTCATTGTCATAGTTTCCTTACCCAAGGTATACTCTAGCCCTTGAGATATACATACTACAAACCAAATCCAGACTGGCCCAGCCAATACAAGAGATAGTCTGGCTTGTTCCTCGCCGTCCATGCAAACAGCAGCATAAACCAAAGTAACTGTGGTTAGAAGCATCCAACCTGCTACCATTTTTGCTGTATCACTCGCCCAATTTGTCGGTAGAATAACTCCAGGTATAGTATGACCAAGTGCTACTAAGATCAACCAAACTTGAGGGTTCAGAATTGTATCGATCATTCAGCCACTTCCGGATTACCAGATGAACCAGGTGCCGTGAGTTTACCTGCTATCATTAGGCCTCCGATAACGATATGAGTTAGCATAGTTACTGGGAAAATCATATCGAAATAAGCTGGATTGTTGAGAATTGGTGCAAGGCTAAATCCAAGTCCAACTGGCATTAGTAATGACCACATGTAGTCCATTCCTGATGGTTTTTGCATCATGAATGCTGTCATCCCGACAAGAATCATAGCCATACCCCACATAACAGGCATCATTGCCCATCCGGAGTTAGAAGCATCCCAAGAGCCGCGAACGGAAATCGCTTGATCTTCCTCATCTTCCCAAGCCTGATCATCAGCAGGATCAATTTCAAAGTCTATTGCGTTGATGGCATTTACATTGCCGCCAAACCCAGCCATGAATAAAGCCAAGGCAGCAATTATACACATTCCTGCAATGGTAAGCATTTGCTTATGCATTTCTCCAGCGCCTTTCTTCATTTGTTGAACCAATAAGTAAAGACCGCCAAACATAACGACAATACCAATTGTCGCTATAGCAAGCATCATCATTAGTGGCATTCTATCCTCAGCAAATAGAATATCAGTCGCATCTTTCCCGACTTCGGAAGTCTGTGGCCAACTAAAAAAAGCTACCATCAGTAATATTGGTCCCCCAGCAAGCATATATGGTGTTAAGTTTCTATCACTCATAGACAACTTAACTGCTACTTTACATATAATGTTTGCATATGTAAATTATCAAAAAGATGGGTTTTTATAAGTCGAATGCATTATTCAACTCGCTCAATAACTCTAACGTGGTCTCCACGCATGTTAACCGTCATCGGAATCAATTGTTCGTAAAGTTCCATACTAACTTCTTCCTTTGTGTCTGAAACACTAGTAATTCTGGCTTTTTCGCCTTTGAACGCTCCTGTAACTATCTCTACGATACAACCTACTTCTATTCCTGCTGTAACGGCCTTTGGCTCCAAATATGGCAAAATGTCAGCCAATGGTGCTTCACCTGGTAGAACAGTCTTGGCATTCTTCAAAGGTGTTTGATTAAGCCCTCTGCGGGCTGCTGGGTCGCGCCCTCCTGAACGGCCGATTAGTTTCTCTACGTGGTAAAGCGCACTAGATTCTACGAATAAGTATCCTCGCATACCTGTTGGGTGCAGGATTGACATTATATCGCCCTGCAGAGCAGTCAAAGAACCACTGCCGTGCAATCTTGCATACATTTCGTCAGCAACTCTTTGTTCTGAGCCAATAGCAGTCTTTACGATGTATAGGAATGAACCCACTGAGCCGTACATTTCACGAAATAATGATTGCGCATTTTCCATGTCAATATTGGAGAAAATACAGTTGTAATTTTGTAATTCACCAGGATCTATCCATTGATATTCGCTATATCTTCCGGAAACCTCTACTTCATCGCTGGAGGCTACAATTAAGATAGGCATTACATCGACCAAGGATCGGCCCATGTCAATACCTCTTTCAGGCCCAGTACTATGATAATACAATGATTCAACGGGCAACCCTGTAGATTCTGATACTCTTTCAAGAACTTCTTCCTGAGTATCTGCGACTCCCCAAACTCCATCCCATAATGCTGGGAAATCCCCATCGGATTTATTTCTACGCATCAATAACAACTTCTCTTCAAAGCGAACAAATGCAACAAATGCTTCTACCATAACTATCTCTCCAAGTTTCAATTACCAATACCGATGACATCGTGTATCAACCATGGGAAGAAATTATCCATCAGAACCAATAATCCAAATCCAATTGCTCCCAAAACGAACAGACCAATTCCGCAGATTATACTGGTTTGTTTGAATTCTTGTGCAGATGGTTTGCGCGCCATTCGGATAATCCTAGCCCATGAACCTCTCGATATCCGCCTAAATTGGGATTCAATCCAATCTTGACGGTCCTGAACTCTCTCTTCAAAAGAACGCTTTTCGGATGTTTCATTCGACATGGTATAACCTCTGGCTTGTCACCCCAAATATCCACCCAATATAACCGCGTCGGCTAAAATCGGTTTACAAAATGCGCCATATTTGACTTTATTATCCCTGCGAGGGTTGATGAGGGAGTGCACTAGAAGCCTGTATGATGGCGGAAAAAGACCCATACAGAGTTTTAGGCGTTGGTAAGGACGCCAGCGACGGGGAAATTAAACGCGCATTTCGTAAAAAGGCTCGACAATTTCACCCAGACAGAAATCCAGAAGACGCTGGTGCTGAAGCGAAATTCAAGGAAGTTCAGTCGGCGTATGACAAAATTGGGACTGCTGAATCCAGAAGGGATTTCGATCAACAACAGCAAATGGCAAATATGTTTGGAGGAGGTATGAGAGGAGGCTCTCACTTCGGAGGAATGGGCGGCGGACAAGGTTTCGAAGATATTCTAGGCCAGATGTTCAGTGGTGGCATGGGCGGTGGTTCTCAATTTGGTGGTATGCGAGGAAACCCTTCTTTCCAAGGCGGTCAGAGACCTAGAAGACAAAGCAGACCTAAAGGAAGTGACATCAACGTTGGATTGGACATCGATATCTCTGAAGCCGAAGCAGGTGGGACTTTCTCATTCACATTCAAGAGACTAAAACCTAATTCAATTGGAACAATGGAAGCCAAATCTGTTACTCTAAAAACAAAACTAGAACCCGGAGTCAAGCATGGTTCTGTCAAGCGGCTCAAAGGTCAAGGTCATGACCACCCAGAAGGCGATTCTGGAGATGTCATGCTAACAGTTAGGATAGACGCCGGTGAAGGACGAAGTTGGGACGGGGATGTCTTAATTCAAGAAGTATATGTGCCCTACAGCACATTACTTCTCGGTGGCAAGGTGAAAATAAAGCTACCATCTGGTAAAGAGGGTTTACTGAATATAGCACCTAACTCTCAAATTGGCGGCCGGAGACGTATGGCTAAATCTGGATATTTAGGTGGAGACTTAGACTTAGAATTTGTACTCAAGGAAGTAGATGATTTGTCAAATGAACAACAAGAAGCACTCAGAAATCTAAGAGATTTGGGACTTTAGGTGGGAATCGTCATGGGAAATAAAAAGCGTCCTAAGGGCCATAATAAACGCAAAGGTCCTCAATTATCTGAAGGTGAAAGATTGTGGAAGCGTCTTAACTCTTTATTTGGTGATGATGTTAAATTGTGGACGAAAGAATGGGACTTGCAATCACTTGCTGAATTCATCATAGACAGAGAAAAAATGGCACTTAGATTCGCTCGAGACCCTAAATTGGAGCGTGTTTTCAGAGGAGAATTGAGTCAAACTCTTTCTGCAGTAAGGAAAGATAAGCAATACTTCTCTGTCCTAGATAACAGGAAAATTATTTTGAGAGATAAGTTAGTAATTGAAGAGATAAAAAATAATATTCAAAAATGGCAATCCTTCTTTTCCAAGTATACTGGGAGAACGAGCGGTATTACTGCAGGACCCCCCATTCTTGATGCTGGTGAAGATGAGGAAAAATACCAATTAATCGAGAAATCTTGGCTAGCAATTCTAAAGGGGGAAAACCTGCCTATTGAGTTGACTTTGCTCAACAATGATTTCTTGCAAGTATGGGGAAATTTTGATTTGGAAAAAGAAATCAAAAAATTCGCGTCAAAGCGAACAGGTTTCCGATTTCACGAGGATGAACCTAGTATTGCACTGTTATTGCTGCAAAGTAATGTTCTAACTACAGATGAATTATTGAGATTAAGACTTAGGAAGAGAAGAAAGGATAACAGAAACCCATTCCCCGAGTTGTATGACGATAAATTATGTCAAATGGCGGAAAAATTACCTGAAGTTGATGGAGATAAGGAAGTCGCTGAAGGAAGAACTGACCTTCGATATTTGCCACTCGTAACCATAGATCCACATGATGCCAAAGATTTCGATGATGCTGTTTGTTTAATTAGAGACGGTGAGGAATTGACTCTTTGGGTAGCCATAGCAGATGTCGCTAATTATGTTCGCAAGTCTTCTCGCCTCGATTCTACTGCCAAATCTCGAGCCACTTCTGTCTATTTACCTCATACTGTTCTTCCAATGTTGCCGCCTCGATTGGCAGATGATTTGTGCTCGCTCAGATCAGGAGTCGATAGACTGGCAATGGTAGTCTCGATGTCAATTAAAAATCAAGAAATTGTTGAAACCAAAGCATATGAGGCGGTCATTAGGGTTGACAAAAATTTAGCCTATGAGGACGCATTAAACAATCATGAATTTAAGGAAATGTTTGAACTAGCCTCTGCATGGCAAGAAAAAGAAATTAGATTGAATATCCACAATGCTGAGATGCGACCAAGAATTCATGGCGATAATAGAATCAATGTTGAAGTGAAATGGCCAAATGCTGCAACTAGAATGATTGAATCATTTATGGTTGCAACCAATTCAGCGATAGGGCACTTACTTGGAAGCAAAGGAGCCCCCCTGCCTTGGAGGTGTCATTCACCTCCAGATGCTGAAGAAGTATCTTCACTAAACGCAAAATTATCCGCACTTGGAGTAGACATTGAATTGCCGATGCCAAGTCTGAAGACTCATGGACAAAGTGACTCAGAGGAATTATCCAATTTACTGGGCGCTTGGGCGCAATCTTCAGGAGGTGGTAGCGATATTGAATTAGAGGATAATTCTAACAATTCAAGTAGTGACGTACCCAATTATCTTCAAAGTGTATTGGACCCTGAAGCAAGACAGAATATTCTTGATGCTTTAATGAAAGCACAAGAACAGGCTACTGAACTAGCCCCAACTGTAAGAAGAATTGTTGACCAAGGATTATTTCATTTAATGCAAAGAGCGACCTACTCGAGTGAAAACTCAGGTCATTTTGGACTGAATCTAGACGCTTATGTCCATTTTACAAGCCCGATACGAAGGTATCCAGACCTAATCACCCATAGACAATTAAAATCATACCTTAGAGGTGAAGAATGGCAACATGATGAGGACGAGGTTGCCAAACTATCAGCGCATTGTACTGAGCAGTCAATTATTGCCAAATATATCGAATGGGAATTAGTTGCTAATGCATACCACATTCATCTTCTCAGAGGTGGTGAAATTGGTACTGAGACTGACATTGAATCACCAATGATTGGCGAAAAATCATGGCCTGCAAGGATTGTTGGATTGAGAACTCCATGGGTATTCCTTGACTTATATGATGATGGTGCAATTCAAGGTAGAATGCATCTTAGACAACTAGGTAAAAAGAAGCAGTTATCCGTAGATGCTCACGGATTGAATGTAATTCTGTCTGATTCTGAAAATTGGGAAGATGAGAAACCTGTAATAAGATTAGGTCAATATTATCCCTGCCGCCTGCGTGGCATCGATATCTGGAGCGGTTCACTGGACCTAGCTCCGAAATAACTGGGGTTAACAAAAATGCCTGAAGAATTACGGTTAGATATTACCGGTATGACTTGCAGTGCATGTGTTACATCTGTCGAAAAAATTATTTCTAATCAACCAAATGTGTCTTACGTTTCTGTGAATCTACCCCTTAACAGAGCACTTATCGAGGTCGAAAATAATGATAAAAATAAAATCCAGTCATTAATTGATGCAATCAATAAAGGTGGATTTGAAGCAACAATCCCTGAAAAATCGTTAACTATTACTGAATCTGCAAAAGAAAATGTTGATCTCCGAGGTAAAAAGGCGCTGCTGGCAATTATTCTGGCAATGCCAACTCTTTGGTTTACTATGTTTTCACAGGATTTAGGTCAAATCGCATCCTTTGATATTAGACTATCTTTAGCCATGATTGCTACTATACCAATATACTTCTGGTCCGGTTGGGAATTTCACTCAAATGCCTGGAATTCTCTGAGACGAGGTTCTACAAATATGGACGTTCTAATCCACTTGGGGACCTCTGTTGCATTTCTCTGGTCAGCACTTGTAACATTGTCAACTGGAATTGATGGTTTTCCTGCAGTTATTAGCAATGCAGAACATGTATTTTTTGATGGTGTAGCCTTTATTATCGCATTTGTATTAATTGGAAATTATTTGGAGGCTGCAGCAAAACTTAGGGCCACTGATGCTATTCATTCCTTGATGCAGTTACAACCAAACAATGCAAGATTGGTATTGGATTATGAGAATAAGGATACTGAAATGAGAGACGTTGAATCTATCTTAGTTGGCTCTCTAATCAAGATTTTAACCGGTGAAACTATTCCGCTTGACGGTGTTTTAGTTGATTGTAAAGCGAGTATCGATGAATCAACAATGACTGGTGAAGCATACCCTGTACGAAAATCCGATGGAGATGAGGTTCTTGCTGGCACGATTGTTCTTGATGGTACTGTTATAGTAAAAACCACAAAGCCCTCGAATGATTGCCTAATCAATAATGTAATCGATTTAGTTGAACAAGCCCAAATGGGTAAAGCACCAATCCAAAGATTGGTCGATAAGGTGTCTTCTATTTTTGTTCCTTTAGTCGTAGTTTTAGCAATTTTTTCTAGTGTTTTCTGGGCATTTTTTGCAGGCTCAATTATTAATAATCCGATGAATTCAAACCTTGAATTAGCAATTATGGTTTTAGTTTCTTCTCTAGTTATCGCGTGTCCTTGCGCATTGGGTCTGGCGACTCCAACTGCACTGGTTGTCGGTACTGGCGTGGGTGCAAAAAATGGCCTTCTAATCAAAGGTATAGAAGCTTTAGAAATGGCACACAAATGTGATACTTTAGTTTTGGATAAAACCGGAACGATTACCTCAGGAAAACCGAGAGTGAGTCACATAGAAATCATAGATTGTGAGGTTAAAGAGATTCTTTCTGTTGCATCTGCGCTAGAGTCAGAATCAAATCACCCGCTAGCATCGGCAATTCACAAATCATGGTCTAATGTAACTTCTGAAAAAGCCAATGTTGTCGACATTAAGACAATTGCTGGAATGGGCTTAGTCGGTAAATTAGACGACAAAGTTGTCGCGATTGGAAACAGAGAATTAATTGAAGATGTTGGAGTTGAGGTTTCATCTGAAGTCGATGCCAATATTGTTAAAGCCAGTATGAAAGGTGTTTCTATTGCACTTGTTAGCCAAGGTTCTCGATTACTTGGCTGGATCGAAATAAGTGACAGGATTAGGGAGAGTTCGAAATTAGCGGTTAAAAAAGCAAAACAAATGGGCTTAGATGTGGTAATGCTAACTGGCGACAATCAGTATTCTGCAGATTCAATTGCAAGCGAAGTTGGAGTTGAGAAGGTGATTGCTAATGTCAAACCCGACCAAAAAGCAAGCGAAATCAAAACCTTACAGAATGATGGTAAAATCGTCGCAATGCTTGGCGATGGTATCAATGATGCTGCCGCATTATCTCAGGCAAATATTGGTCTTGCGATGGGGGCGGGTTCAGATATTGCACTAGATGCTGCAGATTTTGTCTTGGTTAGAAATGATCTTATTGATGCTGTTTCATCAATTGATTTAGGCAAAGCAACAATGAAGAGAATTAGAACAAATTTGGGATGGGCGTTTATCTACAATCTCATAGGAATCCCTTTGGCAATGGGAGTGTTATTACCATTTACTGGAACGCTACTCCCTCCAGCATTTGCAGCAGCAGCGATGGCTCTCTCATCAGTTAGCGTAGTTGGAAATTCTCTTGTCCTTCGATGGTGGAAACCTATTCAAGAATAATCAAATAATTCCGACTACTGGCAAATCTATGTCAAGTATCACTCATAGTCTGAAAATCAATGGCATGAGTTGTGGTGGGTGTTCGACTCGACTAGAATCAGTATTGGCTTCAACTAGAGGCGTAATTAAAGCTGAGATATCACATCAAGAAAATTCAGGAGTAATAATTACTGATGAAAATATTGATCTTGAAACAATTATACAAGTGATAAATTCTGCTGGATTCGATGCTTCAAATTAAGCGCTTAATTCAAATCTAAGAGACAACGCCCTCGAGTTGCGCGGGGGTCGCCCAGCTTGGTCAACGGCGGTGGGTTTAGGTCC
>CENQ01031232.1_pt1 | contig 14835 bp, 13 predicted proteins | sample 356171 | NCBI WGS metagenome assembly CENQ01 (sample SAMEA2619802, study PRJEB7988) | marine metagenome | biome: marine biome (ENVO:00000447); feature: surface water layer (ENVO:00002042); material: "saline water (ENVO:00002010), including plankton (ENVO:xxxxxxxx)" | depth 5 m
TTGTCCCGTGCGATCGATGGAGATACCAATGTCCGAGAGCGAAGACACGTTGTCTCCGCCTGTCGAGGCGGTCCCAACAACGATGGAGCGCATATTTCGAACAATAGATCTAAAAATAGAATCGCCACGGAGAGGGCCATCCGTTTCTGAATTCGTAAGGTTTCTGAATTCTTGTGTTGCTTCATTAAACATCGAAACGAAGGCGACGATATTTCCTTTCGCTTCAGATATATCCCTATCGATGCTGAGGGTGAAATTAGTGTCTGTTGTAGCGGTTAGGTTTAAGTTAACACCTTCTATGACATCAGATATTTGGTTTGATGATCGCGTGAAAGCGATACCGTTTACAGTAAGGCTCGCGTCGGATGCAGCTTGACTGCTCGAGAAGTTCAATCCAGAGAAATCTGATGAAATTGTAAAGCTGTTGTTGGCACCAGTCTCGCCAACGATCTGCAGCTTGAAGTTGCCAGAGGCCTCGCCAGTGTTGACTATTTCGGCACGGACCCCAAGACCGGCGCTATTGATAGAGTCCCTAACGCTAGCAAGCGTGGCCCCCTCGACGGCAAGAGACTGCGTCGTACCGTTTACAGTTAATGAGAGGTTGGTCGTGTTTTCTCCATTGAACTGAATCGAAGATGAATCAAATCCAGTCGATACAGATCTTTGCTCTTTGGCCAGCGATTGTATTGATACCGTGTTAGAGCCAGCTCTAGCGTTGCTCGTGACGGCTGCGCTAAGTGCCGATGGTTGACTGTTATTGATGGAAAGAGTGTTGAAGTCTCGAGCGTCGTTTAAAAGCTCAGCACCTTCCTTTAAGATGTTGAGAATGCTCGCTGCTGAACCCAATCCGCTTATTTTAGATTCGGCATCGGCAAGCTTGCGCTGGATCTGCTGTTCCGCGCCGGCTCGCTCCGCTTCAACGAGAGCCTCCACGATCTTTTTCGTATCGAAGGAGGCCCCTGCGCCTAGGGCATTGATGTAGTCTATACTAGCCATCAGTTAGTGTAAGAAGGTGGTCCTCTAACTCCCTTTATCGGCGACAGGGGCCTAAACTTTAGAATTAATTTCAATTCCAAAGCAGGTACATCAAAGCAATCACCGTGCCTAAATTAAAAAATCATAAAAAACAAAGACTTATGAATTTTTGGAATTAGTCGACGTTGGTAGAAGCGGAAAGCTGGCAACATCTAGCCGCCAAGAGGGACATGTTCTGCCACTATTTCGTCAATGACCAACGACGGTAAATCTCATAAACTGAATCGGTCTTGCCATCAACGTTAGCTAAAGGATCAGGTCAGTTGCAACCGATATTTGGTTCTAGCCAAGCCACGAAAAAGTTGCTGTCGCTCATTGACCGACTGGCCGACTCTGATGCCACGGTCTTGATAACGGGTGAAAGTGGGTCAGGCAAGGAGGTATTGGCAAAACTTATTCATGACCAGTCTCTAAGAGCAAAGGACTCCTTCGTACCGGTCAATTGCGGAGCTATTCCCAGAGATTTACTGGAAAGCGAACTTTTTGGACATCAAAAGGGCGCTTTCACGGGAGCGGTATCGGATCGCGTTGGCAAAATTGTTTCAGCGGATGGTGGAACATTATTTCTTGACGAAATTGGAGACATGCCGCTCGACATGCAGGTCAAGTTGTTGAGGGTTATTCAGGAACGCAAGGTTGATCCAGTTGGCTCCAATCAATCAGTCACGGTAAATGTTCGGATTATTGCGGCAACGCATAGATCAATTGAAGCTCAGATTGAAAAAGGTGATTTCAGAGCCGATCTTTACTATCGACTGAATGTGGTGCCGCTTCAATTGCCTTCTCTGAGAGAGAGGAAGGAAGAAATCCCACTTTTCCTGACGGCATTTGAGAAGCTGTTTTGCGATAAAAAGGGTTTGTCGGTCTCAATTAAAAAGGACTTGATAGAGCTGATCATGCGGTACGACTGGCCAGGCAATGTTCGGGAACTGTCTAATTTTGTGCAGCGGCTTTCAGTTTTATACCCGGGACAGCAGGTTGGCGTTAACGAAGTAGATCCCATTATGCTTCCAGCTGGCGTACAAGAGCTGGCTGAGCAACAGCTCGCTGAGGCTGGTAAATCACTCGAGCTAAATTTCAGTGACAGCGAAAGTGACACTAATGTTGAGTCAAATGGAGATTTTGGCAGCAATCCCTACGAGGAAATAGTGATGGCCGCCCGTGGGATTGATTTAGATGAGGTTAAGGAAATATCGCTCAAGGAGACAATGGGACGGATCGAAAGCGATGTGATTCGTCGGGCGCTCAACGAAGTAAATGGCAACGTTTCTATGTGCGCTCGTTTATTAAAGATGCGAAGAACTACTCTGATAGAGCGCATGAAAAGGCTCGATTTGGCATGAGGAAAAGTTTGTCAAGATTTTGACAAAACCGGCAACGAATCCCCCCTAACTTGCCGCTCACGTATAACCTATTGAAAATAAACAAATTTTTTTTTGGCACACGTATTGCTGGTATACCCGCGAGTCAACCAGTGAGACGAAAATGTCAAAGCAGCATAACTTAACTCTTCTTTGGGACGATACGATCATCCTTGATGAATCGGTACTGGCGACGCTAAAGAGTGTTGGCTTAGCCCCGTTACCGGTAAATGTACACACCATTGATCGCATTGAGCATGAGATCGTAGGTCCAACCATCCTGCATCTGTCAGCGGATAGCTTCGCAAACCTAGAGGCGGTATCGGCGTTTGTAAGAAATCTCTCATTCGAGGCATTCGGGGTGCTGCGGATCCAGCAACACCAGTTCGACCTTGGTATGGAAGCCGTCAGGTGCGGAATAGATGAGGTCGTGGTTCATGGGATGGACTCGCAAAAAATCTGGGAGCGGGTTATTGAAAAGGCTGCTACGACCCTCCTAAAGCAAGATTCTTACATTTTCGTTGACGAAACATCCCAGCATTTATTGGCTTTAATCGAGCGCGTAGGCGCTTCAGAAGTCAATGCTTTGATGAACGGTCCAACCGGATCAGGTAAAGAGGTCTTAGCGAGACTAGCGCATGACTTCTCTCCACGCCAAGAAGGGCCATTTGTGCCTGTGAACTGCGCGGCTCTGCCTGAGTCATTAGCAGAGAGCCTTTTGTTTGGTCATGCAAAAGGGGCTTTCACAGGCGCCACAAAGAGCACTGTAGGATTCTTTGAGCAGGCCGAGAATGGAACGTTATTTTTAGACGAGGTTGGTGAGCTTCCACTTCAGGTTCAGGCAAAGTTGCTCCGAGCCATCCAAGAAAGAGAAATCACGCCTGTTGGAAGTGCCGAAACTAAGGCCGTTAATGTCCGAATACTGGCGGCTACTAATCGGGACTTGCGACAAGCTATCCGTCAGGGCAGCTTCAGAGAGGACCTTTACTTCAGGATCAGTACTTTCAGGATTAACGTCCCTGGGTTGAAAGACAGAAAGGACGATATTCTGCCTCTCTGCAACTATTTTCTCATCAAGCATGGTCGCAACGGTCAAGAAGCTCAGATTGCTCCCGACGCTCTCGGTAACCTCCTGAATTATGAGTGGCCAGGAAATGTGCGTGAGCTCGAAAATGTTATTCAGAGAGCAGTCGTCCTATCTGGTGGTGATCCAATTTCTTCGCAGCACCTCTTCTTTGATGAGCCAATTTTTTCAGGTGAATCTTATTCTGATGACCATTTGTCCTCGCGACGGAGTCTGGAACCCGCCCCGGTTTCCGAACATCAGTTTCGAGGAAGTGAAGCTCCGATGGCTGTTCAACCCGCGAGAGAGGGTTTGCACGGGGCAATGGAGGCAAATGAGTTCAGAGTGATATCTGAAACCATTCGAAACGCGAGAACGAGAAAGGAAGCTGCCGCTCTGCTTGGCATTAGCGAAAGGACGCTACGTTACAAAGTGTCGAGAATGAAAGATCGCGGCTTTGATATACCAAAGCGTAGATCTGCATAGAGGAGTGGAGAAATGGTAAAGACAAATTACGATTCCTCAGTGGCTTCTCTATTGAGTCAGATTGAGTCTCATAAGAATCGACTCCAATCCTTGAGGTTAGACGACCAAGCTATACCTAGGACAGAGATCAACACCACGAGCTCTGTTGATTTTGCAAAATTCACAAAAGAGGCACTTGACTCCGTTCACGAGAGCCAGGAGGCCAGCAAGGTGATTCGGGAAGCCTACGAGCGTGGTGAGGATGTGCCTCTTACCGATGTTGTTATGCAGATGCAAAAGTCTTCACTTGCTTTCGAGGCGACCATGCAAGTTCGTAACAAGTTACTGAAAGCGTATGAAGACATCATGAATATGCCTGTATAAGGAAAGAGTGAAAGACCATGTCAGAAGTTGCACTTGATCAGCAAGCATTAGCGAATATGCCAGCAGCCGCTGAGCAGGATACCTCCTTACCAGCGACGCAACAGGGATCGCCAACGGATGAGGCCAACCTTCCGGCTGAGCCTTCCTCTAACCCCATTGTTCGGTTTATGGAGCAGCCAGCTGTAAAGCGATCGCTTCCAGCAGCAATCGCGGTGCTGACTTTGGCGGTTTGTATTATTTTCTATATGTGGATTTCTGCACCCGGATACCGCTCTGTTTATCCCGGAATGATTGAAAGTGATCGGCAGGCTGCATATGACCTACTGATTTCTGCAGGTTATGACGTTTTTATAGATGTCGGCACGGGTGAACTTCAGATAACCAACGACACTTATCACGAGGCCAGAATGCTGTTGGCCTCTCAAAACATACCGAAAGCTGCCTCGCTGGGAACATTTTCAGACCTGATAGAGCAAGGGTCGTTAACGCGAAGTCGATTTATGGAGCAGGTGGGTTACCGCGCCGCCATGGAATCTGAATTAGCCAGAACCATCGAGAGGATAGGGACCGTAGCATCGGCTAGGGTTCACATTGCGGAATCCCAACAGAGTGTTTTTGTGAGGAATCAGACTCCTTCCAAGGCATCGGTGGTCGTTAAAACCTACCCAGGGAGGAAAGTTTCTCAGGCTCAAATTCAGGCAATGGTGCATCTAGTTTCCTCGAGCGTCCCATATTTGGTGAAAGAAAACGTAACCATCGTAGATGATATGGGTCAGCTTCTAACTGATTCTGAATCAGATGCGGCGATGGAAATGACCGCAGCACAAATGGAGCACAAATCCATTGTGGAGACTCGATATCAGAGCCGAATCCAGCAATTGCTTAGTGCGATTGTTGGGCTTGGAAATGTTAGAAGCGAGATTGATGTGACGATGAACTTCACGGAGGTGGAGTCAACCTTTGAGGAATTTGATCGAGGTGGTGCTGGATCGCGGACTCGATCAGAGTCGTTAATGTATGAGACAAGTTCACAGTTAGATGCCTCGGGAGTACCAGGAAGTTTCAGTAACGACGTCCCGGGTAGTCCCGCATTCACGCAGACGAATGCTGTGGGTGGTGCAGGTGGCGTAAGCGGGCAAGAGTCGGGCAACACGAGTTCTTCGACTACTCGGAATTATGAACTCGACCGAGAGATCCGTTATGTTAAACAGCAGGTCGGCGCTATTGAGAAAATTTCGGCTGCCGTTGTAATAAACGATGAAGCGTATCGTGATGAGGAGGGGATTTTAGATCAAGCCCGAGTTGATTCTGACGTGGATCGAATACGAGAAATAGTTCGGGGCGCCATTGGGTTTGATGAGGTCAGGGGCGATGTTGTAACGGTTGTATCAACAGCTTTTGCCCGTCCAGTTGAGGAGCTCCCTGAAGGGCCATGGTATCTCGAGCCTGATAAGCTGGATTCCTACATCAAGATTGCATCGGTAATTGTCATACTCTTCTTAATATACTTTCTACTGGCTAGGCCCTTCCTAAAGGCGCAACAGATGAAAGAAGAATTTGAAATTCCGACCGAACTCGCTGATCCGGACGGTATCTCAGATGAGGAGCGCCAGTTGGTAGAACTCGGTGACGTAGAAACTATTAAAGAAGTCACGGCTCGCCTCAAACCCAAGCAAATGGGTATCCCCGCCGAATATCTGGACACTTCGCAACCCTATGATCAGAAAGTGGCCCTGATGCGATTCTTGGTCAAGGATGATATCGGGAGAGTCTCGAATATGCTGAAGCGTTGGATAGATAATTAGTCTTTGCTAAGGAGCTGAAAAGTGGCAGAAGCAGAACAAGCTTTTGAGATGACGCCGGAATATGAGGACGTATTTAACAGTCTCTCAAATACCGAAAAAGCCGCAATTGTGATGATTCTTTTGGAGAAGCAGGGTGCTGCCCAGGTAATGCAGACCCTCACACCAACTCAGGTTACGGCTGTGTCACGAGCAATGATTCGTGTCAGCGACGTCCCACAACCCATAGTGGTAGCGGTGGTCGACGAATTCCTTGAATCCTTGCAAGAGTTGACGGATTTAGGGTTGGAGGGTCCGGGGTACCTGAGAGAGGTGCTAATGGAGGCCCTAGGAGAATCTAAGGCTCAAACTGTATTAGCAAAAGTAGATCCCATGGCTCGTTCCAGCGGTTTAGAAATGCTGGATTGGATGGCTCCAAGAGCCATTGCGGACATGATTGGAGAAGAGCATCCACAGGTGATAGCTACCATTCTTGCCATGCTCGATGATCGAACTGCTGCCGATGTTCTAAGTTATCTGCCCGTGGATTTGAAGTCTTCGGTCATCAGGCGATTGGCAACTCTCGATACGATTTCTGATTCAGCGCTGCAACAGCTCGAGAAAGTGATGCAAAACCGATTCTCTGAATCCACCTCAATTTCTTCTGCGCAGTTGGGTGGGTTGAGAGTCGCCGCCAAAATCATGGACAAGACGAAATCGGAAGAGGCGACAGATATTTTCGATTCAATGCGAGCAAGGGACGAAGAGCTCGTGCTTCTTATCGAAGACAACATGTTCGACTTTGAAAATCTCATTGATCTTGCTGATCGTGATATCCAGACGATGATTAATAACTTTGATGAAGAAGAACTGCGAACAGCCTTGAAAGGGGCTGATGAGACATTACTCGAGAAGTTCAAAGCGAATATGTCGAAGAACAAAGCGGAAATGTTCCAAGACGAAATGGATCTCATGCCGCCGCTGGCGATCGCGGTTGTTGATGCGGCGAGAAAGTCGATTATTCGCCAAGCTAGGAAACTTCAAGACAAAGGTGAGCTGATTCTTGCCTCTCCAGATGGAGGTGACTTTGTCTAGAGAAACCAGTTTTGGTCTACAAGACAATTGGAGGGGTAAAGAATCGCGTGGCGTTTTTCACGAAGCTGAGCAGAATTCTTCGGCTTCAGCTTTTGAGATGGATTCTTGGTCCGATGTGCTGCTTCGCGCGCCCACAAACGCGATCGACGTTGACGAGCAGCACGAGACAGAAATTATCGATGCCTCTCAAGTTACCGACACAGAGATGTTGGAGGTCATAGATGAGCCTGGCCATCAAGATGCTCAGATATCTGTAAAGGAGTTAGAACTAAAATTAGAGGAAGCGGAACGAAACGGATTTGAGCGTGCCAACTCTGAATTAGCAAATGACTACGAGTTAAGGCTGAAAGCTTTGACGGAACAGATAGAGCCCTTACTGGAAAACATAGATCTGATGACGCAAGTCAGTGACGACGTTATCGAGGCGCTAACTAGTCTTGCGATCAAAGTTGGAGAAAAGCTTTCAAGGGTCAGTTTGGAGTCGTCATCTGAGGTCGTTAGGGAATTTATAGTTCAATCCTTGAATGCTGCTGACCAAGATTTGGAGGGATCAGCCAGACTCAGGCTTCCTAAAGATTGGAAGGATCTGATAGCGGAAGCAGGCATAACAGATCGGTTTCCCAATTTGGCAGTGTCTTTTGACCATCGATTGCTGCCAGGTGATCTGGAGGTTGATTTTGGCGGAATTGGATTTGAGGACTTAATGTCGCGGCGGCTCGATCAGCTGCGATTGCAGATCGACTCTGATATTGCTCGCGATGACGATGCTGAGATGGAAAGAGCCTTGGGAAGTAGTGAATTAACCGATTCTCCGTTGACGCAAGCTGATGAGTCTGAGCGCTCTGAGTAGCCCGACGATGAACGAACGAGTCGCCAACCGGCTGTCAATGCGTTCCAAGTTGCTAAGGGACCCAAGGGTTTTGGAATTTGGTTTCGTAAGTCGAGTAGTGGGTTTAACCATCGAGACTCAGGGAGTTAAGGCGGCTCTTGGTTCTATCTGTGAGATCGAGCGTGAGTCAGGAACACCAATTGAGGCGCAGGTGGTCGGCTTTAGTGGTGACAATGCGTTCATGATGGCCTTTGGTGAAACTTCAGGGTTGAATCTAGGAGCGAAAGTCAGGAAGACCGCTGACGCTGACGTTGCGTTAGTAGGTCGAGCGGCGCTGGGCAGAGTTCTGGATGCTCGAGGACAACCTCTCGATGGATTGCCGCCAATTGTCGGGCTCAAAGCCACCCCAATGCTTGGCAAAGCTATTAATCCGATGGAGAGGTTGCCAATTGAAAAGACGCTGGACGTTGGAGTTAGAGCAGTCAATGCACTACTAACCGTGGGGTGTGGTCAAAGGATTGGCCTTATTGCTGGCAGCGGCGTGGGTAAATCTGTTCTCTTGGGGATGATGACCAAATTCTCGAGAGCAGATGTCATTGTCATTGGCTTGATTGGTGAGAGAGGGCGAGAGGTAAAGGAATTTATAGAACAAATCCTCGGCGTTGAGGGACTGAAGAGATCGGTTGTTGTTGCGGCGCCCGCAGACAATTCCCCACTGCAACGGATCAGAGCTGTACAGATGGCTCATAGTTACGCCGAGTACTTTAAGGAATCTGGTGACGATGTTCTCCTCCTTGTTGATAGCTTAACTAGGGTTGCTCATGCACAGAGGGAAATCGGTTTGGCGGTTGGTGAGGCCCCTACCACGAAGGGATATACCCCCTCGGTATTAGGGTTGCTACCTAAATTAATAGAGAGGACGGGTACGGGGACCCAGGGGCAGGGAACAATTACTGCGTTTTATACAGTTTTGGCCGAAGGAGATGACCTCAACGATCCAGTGGTAGACATTGCGAGAGCATCGCTGGACGGACAGATTGCTTTAAGCAGAGAACTGGCAGACCAAGGACACTTCCCGGCAATAGACCTGGTGGGTTCTGTTTCTCGCCTAATGCCTGTTTTGGCAAGTCAGGATCAATTGGATAATGCACTAAGGTTTCGTAGAGTTTGGTCGATTTATCAAGAGAACAAGGAATTAGTACAGGTTGGCGCGTATCAAAAAGGCTCTGACCCTGACATGGATACGGCCTTGAGAACGATTCCACAAATTACAGACTTTTTGACGCAAAAGATGAATGAGTCATCAAGTTTGGACGATTCAATAGCTGCTCTCAGAGAGGTGATCCATGAATTCTAAAAAGAGGCTTGGATTATGGACTACCCTAGAAGGGGGTGCTCGGAGTGCCTGGGAGGAGCAGTTAGTCGAAGTTGACAGGCTGAAGACTTCCATCGATGACCTTAAGAAAAGTGTTAATCAACTGAATGATTTGAAGCGTGAGTATCAACGTCAAATCAGTTCTTCCGCACGGGACTCTATCGAACAGTTTAAGTTTTTGAGAATCCGAGAATTTCTAACAACCATTGACTCAACGTTAGAGCAGGCTCGGGTTCAAGAAGAGAGTTTGGTTTCGAGCTTATCTCAAGCGACAGAGGACTCGACTTCACTTATGTTGGAAATGAAGAAGTACAACATTCTGAAAGAACGCCATCAAAAAAATTTAGCTCGGGCTGAGGATATTCTGGAGCAAAAGAACCTTGATCAGGTTGGGAGCCGCGTCTTTCGACGACAACTGACTTAGAGTCAACTTTCACCAGATCTTCAATCTGGCATGCAACTTGCGATTTCATCACCGTTATTGGGACACACGGGAGATGCAGGTGCAGGATATTTCGAGCATTTTAGGAGCTGCAGGAAAGAGCGGTACAGATATCTTGTCCGAGCCGAACTCTTCACCAATCGCTAGTAAAAATAATAACGGAGAAAAATTCTCCAGTATTTTCAATGGGATATCAGGAACCTATAACCAGAACGAGAGTCCAGAAACTGATTCTTCGGGAAGTGTTAAGTCGGGCGAACTTGAAACCACTGGGTATTCTTCGCCGGAGCTGGAAAAGCATGAGCCTGATTCTGAAGAATATGTGGCAAGTGATCAGCGGCCACTCATAGGCAGTGAATTGCCGCAATTAGCTCTGCATCAGCGAGCGCTTGCCGTTGGCAGAATAGTTCTAACAACAGCAGACACCAAAGTCTCAACTCAGAGCTTGTCCGCATTCATCGATGGGCAGGCCTTGGCCAGACCCTCGGAAAGAGTCTCTGCTGGTTCCGACAGTAGCAGGATAGAAGCTCGATCAAACTCAAATCATCAGAGCTTTTCGATCGAGAGCGTAAATAAACAAGACGTCGAGGCCCAGGTTGAAAAATCTAACCCAGGAAAAGGTTCAGATGCTCAGGCCTTGGGTTACGGTTCAAGATATTTTGAGCCTCCGGCTGCCGTCGCACGGCAGTACGTAGATTCTGAGGAAAAGAAAATTCCCGAAACTTCACATCGCTTGGGCTCGTCAAAAGACGTTGATCCGGCAGCATTTCGCGCCGAGATTTTTGAGAGCAGATTGGATAGGAATGGTATCGATCAGTCGGTAAGTCGAGGCCCGCATTTGGTTGGTGAGTTAGGTTCGAAAACTGGTCCCATAGGTGCGTCGAATAAGCTTGGGTTAAGTGCTGAGCTAAACCCTTCCGCTAGAGACGGACTAGATTCTCATGTTGGTCGTAAGCAGCACCCCGCTGACAGCCTCAACAATGAGAGGTCCTTGATCGGGGGTAAAGCCGAGGAAAAGGCGTCGTCGAGAGTTGCCGTTCAAGAATTACCGCCTCTAGATCGGGGGTTTGAAAAAACTGAGCCTCGGTTGTTAACCAGTGAGGAAACCTCTTTCTATAAGAAACAGTCGGTAACGTCCGGTAGTAGAGCTGATGAATTTTTGATTAAAGACCGAGACCTGGACAACCCGAAATCAGAGAAAGTGACCAAGAACCTAGACAAGAGTTCCTTGGAGTTAATCAGTGAAAAAGCTTTAAGCTCGAAATTGTCACGGGCAGCGATGGTTCAGAGTCCTGAACCCGCTGGCGTCTCGAGGGCGGTAGCGCCTGAACTTTTCGCGCAGTTAAAGGTTTTTCAGGACCGCCAGGCGCGCACTTCAAATGATGGATCACCGGAAAAGCTTCATCAAGTGGAGGGACTTGCCGACCCTAGATCAGACTTTCGCTCTGTGTTGAGGGGCATCCAGTTTGGAGGAGACATTCAACAGCCTAGTGATAGTGTAAAGAACTACGAAGTTTGGTCAGACCGACTATCCCAAGCGGTCGCTAGCAGAATTCAGACGATGATTAACTCCGGGGGATGGCAACTCAATCTGAGACTTGATCCAGCAAGTCTGGGAGAAATAAATATAGAGCTTCAAATGACCGATTCGGGAATGGAAGGGAAGTTAGCGGCTACAGATGAGGCTACTCGACAGTTGTTGCAGGACAGCTTGCAAAAACTACGTTCCGCCATGAAGGATTTGTTGGAACCTGGACAGGATTTAAACTTGCTGGTTCAGAAGGAGACGAAAGAGGATTCTAATAAGCATGGCGAATCAAATAAGGGGTCGGAGATGGCCGGCGAACTCGATATAATGGAGGAAGTCGTCCTGGGTTTCGAAGATAGAAAGGGATCAAAATCAGGTATCTTGGATATTTTGGTCTAACTTGCAGGTAAAGCCATAACTAGGTGGCTGTAAAGCGGAGATATTTCGATGTCAGAAACTGATGTAGAAGAAGAAGAGGGCGGTGGCAAAGGTGGTCTAGTAAAGATCATTCTTATTGTTTTAGGGGTATTGCTACTCGTTGCTATTACCATAGTTGGCACTCTTTTCGCGGTAGGATTCTTTGACGAGAAACCGCCGGAGGAGGATCCCGAGGTGGTTTTAGAGGAAATGGAAGCAGAGATTGATCAAACCGCAGAGGGAATGGGCGGACCCAGTCCACTAACGGCAGAGATAGAACAGAAGTTTCTCATTAGTTATTACGTTTTCGCTGATGCATTTACTGTCAACTTGAAAGGCTCGCGCAAAGTGATGCAGGCAAAGATCGGGTTGAGCACTTACTACGACGAAGCGACTATGTTTAATGAGGAAGATGGTGCTGAGGGTTGGGTTCCTAGACATTTGGTTGGCATTAGAGCAGAGATCCTCAAAGTACTTCGAACAACAACCGAGGAGCAGCTTTCTTCGGCAGAGTCCGAGAAATTACTTCTCGAGGAAATTCGCATGGTTGTTAATGAAACACTGGAGAAATTCGAAAAGACCACTGCAGCTCCAATTGAAGAAGCTTACTTCACCGAATTTATTGTTCAGTAGGGCGCTCCATGTCAGATGAAGAACAACCCTTACTCTCCGCAGAGGAGCTTGATGCAATTCAGGGGCTCGTAGAGAAGGGAGAATTCGATGATCCGGACCTCGATGGTGATGACGCTGAGTGGAGGGCCGTATCCGTAGTTAGAACGGAGGAAGTTCTAGGTGCGAGCGGTATTGCTCTGTCTCAGATCAACGAGCGATTTCACCGATTTTTCCGGAACTTGTTGCTTACGGAGCTTGATTACAATCCCAGATTGTCTGTAGCGACACCCACGATGATGAGTTACTCCGAATACTTATCTACGGTTGCCAGTCCCGCCTCCGTAAACGTTATCGAAGTGCCCCCATTAAAGGGAGAAGCGCTGATACTGATTCACCCTCAGGTGATATTCAGCTGCGTTGATAACTGGTACGGAGGCGAGGCGCGACCTCTTAGCGTTGGTGAAGAGAGAGGCTTCACCGCGAATGAGAGTGCGGTGATCGACCGCATGTGCGCGCTGATGTTTCGTTCCTTGCAGGATGCGTGGCAACCCTATGTTGAAACAGAGGTAACATTGGTCAATCGAGAGGTAAATCCGTTATTTGCCAACATTGCGGCTGATGATGAAACAGTGGTCTTAAATAGGTTCGCACTGCGGTTGCCTGATGATTCTGTGGAGCCATACATCGATCTTGTTTATACCTTCCAGAGCTTGAATCTGCAGAGAGACCTCTTAAGAAGCAGAATTCAAACTCAGGATGCGGATCAGAATTGGCTTGAAAGGCTAAACAAGTCCTTGGATGAGGTTGGTTTTCAGTTATTTGTGAAAGGGGGAACTCTCGATCTCGCCTTAAAAGAATTTGAGGAATTAGAGGTAGGGGACGTGCTGTCTTTTGACCCGCCTGAACTGGCGGAGGTCATCGTAAATGAGTTCCCTCTGTTCAATGCTCAGGTGGGCACGTCAGGTTCGAAAGTTGCTATACGGATTGTAGAGAGTGCATTAGGGAGTGAAGGCTGATGTCGGAAATGGATACAGAAACAGAAACAGAAGTGGAAGCAGCAGGTGTTGAAACGGAAGACCAGCAATCAGATGCTGCGGTAGTCATTGATGAAGAGGTCGTAAAGTCTATTCCAATTACCTTGAACGTCGAGGTTGGTAAAACCAAGTTAAAGCTAAAGGATCTTCTCGCTGTTGCCCAAGGGACGGTTCTCGAGCTAGACAGGAGTGTTGGGGACCTCTTAGACATAAAGGTGAATGATGCGGTTATCGCCAAAGGTGAAGTTGTGGCGATCTCTCAAAATAAACTGGGAGTCCGAATTTTAGAGATTGTCAGCCCAATGGAACGAGCAAGAAAACTAAAGTAAGCACTAGTGTCAGAATTTTTAGACTTCAGCCCTTATCTCAGAGCCCTCTTAGCGACCTGTTTTGTAGCTTTGCTCGCAGGCTTCGCAATCTTCGTTTATAAAAAACGTTTCGATCAGAGTAGAAACGACCAAAATTCTATAAAGGTATTGAGTCGCTTTCGACTAGATCAAAAATCTAGCTTGATACTCGTTGATGTTAAGGGAATAGAAGTTTTGGTTGGCCTGACAAGCGGAGGAATCGCGGTCAGTCGTCTTTCGGACACTAAATTAACACCTAAATTTAAGAACACTCTTGAAGAAGAGATTGAAAAATCTCTAGATGGGAATACACTCTAGTCTGAAGTGCAACTAGAGAAATTCCTAATGGATTCACCCGCAAGCCTCACTAATCAGGTCGCTCATTTATACTACGAACTCGAGGCTCTAGTTGACGCTAATAAGCTCAGGGCCTACACCAACAGGCTTCGAATCTCCGAAAATTCTCTTATCGCTCTAGAACTTGCCAACGCAGCTTTCAACGAAAACCGCCAGCTCTTAAACGACGCTTCAACCGCGATCGTCCGAAGCAAAAAAGTAATGCTTCAAAAATTAGCCACCGATAGAGATCTAACTCCAGAGAAAGCCAGAGATCTTGTGGACGCTGAGGAGCTCCAGTATCTCGACCGCAGATCGTCGCTCAATCAGGCTGTCCTGGATATCAACAATCGCATGTCCAAAATAAATGCTGAATTGATTGGTTTGATCCGGGAAATTCTGGCAAGGAATGATGAGCTAATGCAGAGCAATGAGGAGAATCTTCGGGTATTTAATGAGATGGTTTTGGATTTCGATCCATATTTAGCCAAATTTGAAGCGATTCCGGAGCTTTCTCAAACGAATCAAGAAGATCACAACAAAGTATTTGAGAGAGCATCGGCCAACACTCACTTTTTGGAAGAAGTATTCGCTTTAGCCGATAAAAATCGTAGCGCTTTAGGTGAATTGCGAAGTGTTATCGATGAACAGAGAGATAAAATTGGTAGTCAATGGACGCAAATTGAGGCGCAGCAAGAGCTTTGCTTCGATACGATGACTGAAAAATAGTT
>CENQ01005487.1_pt1 | contig 14776 bp, 8 predicted proteins | sample 356171 | NCBI WGS metagenome assembly CENQ01 (sample SAMEA2619802, study PRJEB7988) | marine metagenome | biome: marine biome (ENVO:00000447); feature: surface water layer (ENVO:00002042); material: "saline water (ENVO:00002010), including plankton (ENVO:xxxxxxxx)" | depth 5 m
CGAAAGATCAAAAACCTATCCGTCAAGACACGAGAGTACAAAGATAGAGATGGCAATCCCAAGGCTAACTATGTAAATGTTGGAGCTATTATGGAGAATGACAATGGCAACCAATTTATGTTGATAGATAAATTTATTAACTTTGCAGGGCTACCAGACTTTAGTGGCAAAGAAAAGAATGCTTCAGTATTAGTTAATATATTTGATGTAGATAATGATTACCAACCTGTTCGCAAAGATATACCACCATCTTATAAAGGTAATGATGATGCAGAAGATTGGACTAGTTCACCCAAAGTGCCAGAGGTAGACGAGATACCATTTTAATAAAATACCCCAGAGTGAGCAGACCAGAAGAACACTCTGAGGTATCGGCTCTAGATTTTGGGGTAGAGACTAGAGCCTAGTAGACCACCTTTTATTTCTTCGGTGGCCTACCTTTTTTTGTGCCATACGTCCCTTTACCTTTTGGCATAATAATCTCCTTTTATTTTAATTATGAAAGAACTTTCTTATTTTGTCCATAGTATTTAATTCATCTGCTCTATGTTTTTTATCTAGTAAAGCTTCAAGTTCTATTATTCTTCCTAACAAACTTGCAAGAAATACATCTTGTCTCATTTGATGTCTTAGTAAATGTGTGCAATACCTTTTAACTCCAACGTAATCATCACTTTTTAAAATCTCTCTTATTCGCATTTCAACAGACAACTGTAATTCTACAGGTGGTTCTTCGATTTCAATGTTGAGAAATTTTTCTTTATTCATTAATTTAATTTTGGAAATAAATTCTGCTCAAGCAGATCAACTAACTTATCGTCCAACGTGTTCGAGGTCTGAGTTACAAATGCACGACATAAATCTATTACTAATCTTTTACAACCTGTCGTTGTGAGGAAGCGTAATAGTATAGGTTTTAAAAGCTTGTACATAGTTTGTTTGTTTTTCCAAACATAGCAAATATTATTTGATTTGTCCTTCCAACCTACTTACAGATTCACTTAACTTATTAAGTCTATAATAAATATCTCTGATATCACGTTCTCTTCTACTGCTCATGTTAGATAGAACCATAACAAGTGCAGTAACAGATGCTCCTATTAATGCACCATATATCTCAGGCATTGCCTTTACCAGTAATTATGTATAGTATGACTAATAAACGCAGTTATGCCAGATAAAGAAGAAGAAAAAGAAGGTACTGATTGGGCTGAAATTTTTGGTCATGGAGTTAGGTTTATGATTCTTTGCTGGTCGTTAGCAATGATGACTCTTGGATACATGGATAAGATTAGAAATGATGGAGCGTTCCTCGCAGGACTAACTAGCGGTGTTTTAGGTAGCTACGGCATTTCTGTGAATAAGAAAAAAGGTGGCAATAATAACAGTAAAGAGAGTAAGATAGAGGATAATAATAAAAAAGCTACAGCAAAATGAAAAAACTATTATTACTTTTATTATTAGCAACACCATTATCTGCTTATGCCAATGGGGTACAGCCTTCTTGGACTACTGGATCTAGTAATAAAACTGAAAATATAACTCAGACTATAGATCGCACTATAGTTACTGAAAAATATGGGTCGGCACTTAGTACTTGGGAAGGTACAAACATTACTGTAACGTCAGCAACTAGTGGTGGCATAGAAGCGACAGACGCTATCTTTACACCAACAGATAATACTGCTGCGTGGAGTTTATCAACTACTACACGAGCGGCTTCCACACTAACCGAGCAGATAACTCAAACAGATGACATTACGACCACTAGCGTTATCACTAGCTTGTCTGTGTTTAGCCAGTAATCCAGTAAGAGCAGAAGGAGATACAGATGTTATAGCCCAACCAAATGCGGTGGGTAACTCTAGTATCATCAATCAGAATATGAATATAAATAATGGGATGACAGGCAAACAACAGTTTGGAGCTTTAGTTTGTAGCCAACCTACTATGGCAATCACTCCATTTTATACAGGCAATGAAGCAGAAAATCCTTACGCAGAAAATCCTACTTATACTATTAACCAAGGATGGGGAGTCCAGTTAAGTTGGATGATACCACTAGGAAATGACAATGCTACTTGCTCAGACTTAGCAACCGTAAAGCTAGAACTAGCCAAAGAAGAACTAGAAAAAAATATATACGATAAAAACCTCGTGCGGATTTTAAAGTGTCAACAACTTCACGCATCGGGCTACATGATAAATCCCAAATCGGAATGGGCTTTCCTATGTGCTGATGTTATAAATATTAAAGCTTATGTCAAGGCTAACTCTGATCTTTTTGACGATTAGTAATTTCTTTTTTTAATACCTTTTTAAATATTTTTGTCATTACCTTTTTTAATTGGTTAATTATAGATTGAAGAATTATAGATCCTGTGACGGCAGCGGTAGCACTAACACCACTAGCTATAACAGAGCTTGCTATTACTTCAGGTGAAGGTACCGGGAAATCATAATTTATAAATGGTATATTGAACGTAGCTACCCCTTCTTCATTTGATAAAGTTTCTGTGGTTTTTGGCAAGTTGTTCAGTACTTGCGGTGGTTGTGTTGCTGATACTTCCTCCGTTGAAGATGATGATTCTTCTGAAGCAGAAGATTCCTGATCTTCCGCAAGCCCCCCCTGTACCTGTTCCAGAGAAGGTAGAAGACTTGGATCTAGATATGGGACTTCCGCAACTGGAAAATCAAATTCCGTATTAGGTATAGTTAAATTTAAATCACTTGAATCTGGCAGATCAGGTAATTCAATTTCCATTTATGCTTGTGATTCTGTCCAAGAAATTCTACCTGTCACGTTAAATGGGTTGCTTTGAGATACTGTTGAAGGGTCTTCATTTAACCTTGCGACTATAGTTAATACGTCAGGACCATCTGGGAACACATTGTTACCACCAAGTATTGAGTTACCTAACGTAGTAACACCTTCTAGTTCCTGTGTTGTAACAACAGCAGTTCTTCCAGAAGAACCAGTACCACCCTGCGCTCTAAAGTTAAAGATATCAAGACCACCTGATATTTGGTCTACGTTACTGTGATAAATTAATTGACTTAATGATGGATTCTCCACTCTTGACCAATCAGTATTAGTAATCAATGCGTTTAGTCTTAACGTAACTGTACAGTTGTGAGTAGATAGAATACCAACCGACCTTAAAATTAATTGCATTCGGTTTACAATCTCACGTTCACCAAGGAAACCGGGAGTGTTTGTATCAACTGATGGTGCAAGTCTAATACTTATAAGTGGTACATCATAAACAACAGGAACACCTGTGGTAGATGCAGTAACTGTGTAGTTTGAATTAGTGTTAGTTGTACCTGTAGGTTGTTGATTAATTAAAAGTAAGTTTCTAAATTCTTCAGTAGATGAATCCCAATAATTTGTTCTTGTTCTTAGGTTAACTTGATATGGTTGTGCAGGTAATTGATAATATGTATAAGGGTTTCTTGTTCTAACATTGTTACCTAAGTTTGCACCAGTAATAGGTACGTTGTTTGGTACAGAATTATATAAGAAACTTGGTGTTTGTATTTGTAATGCACGACCTATATTTCTCCATCCGTTATTCCAATATAAATGGTAATCACCTTGGTACTCAGCGTTAGCTCCAACAGTAATTGTATTAGCACCAGTAATCTGGATATCCTGTGAACTAGCTGTAAATTGATATGCATTATCTGGGTCAAACCCACCATCCATAATCACACTTGTTCCCCAATGGGCGAGTGCTGGCACGAAACTTGGTGTTCCGACATTTTCAATTTCATAACGTGCTGGGACGTTTCCAGAACGTAAGTAAGCTTCACGGAATACATTGTTATGAATAAACTCATGTACATAAAATACTTTGCCGTGGTTATCTTTAAATCCAAATCTTACTTTACCTGCTCCATACCAACTGTAATCCATGTATGCCATTTGTATTCTGGCAGGATTTAGGTTAAAACCAGAAGGTCCTGTGCCATCACATTTGTCTATGTTCCATTGTGTTTGTGGAACTTTGGTAGTCATTACTTTTGTAATTACAACACCGCTGTTTGAAACTCCACGATAAGTAGGAAGAATACTGATATTAGTATCACTACTAATTTTAGTAACAATATATGTCTGACCTTTAATAACAATACTGTCGTTTAAACTTAATTGTTTTGTGTACTTAGTACCAACACCAGTAACTGTTCCTGATCTAAATGTAACTCCACCTTCTCCACTTATTTGTGTTGTAGCATTACGTCTACATACACTCATAACAGAACCATCGTATTCAAAGAATAAACCATTCTGATCGTCATACAAACCGCACCTTAAATCACTACCTGTCCAACTTTGTAAATAAAATTCTGGTATACCAAGAGGACCTGATGCCGCTGAGTGTGGTGTATTAGTTAAGTTTATTTGAAATTCATATTCGTCAACAATGTTTCCTACAGTAAACGTGCCGTTCCAATAATTTGTTTGACCAGATACTTCTTCTGCTCCAGTTATTACAATTGAAAGACCACTAACTAATCTATGTGGGTATCTAGTTTTAACATTTGCAAGTGTACCTACTGATGTATAACTATCTATTTGTATTGAAGGACTAAAGTTAACGGCAAACGATACCTGTATACCTTTACCAGATTGATATCTAAAGTATCTTCTAGTCTGTCTAATCATACGACTATCAGGGTTTTTACTTGGTATTAGTTCAACACCACCATCGTATGGTCTATGTATTGCAAAACCATCTGCTCTCATCAACAATGATGTACCAATGGTAAAGTCACCGTCACCAACTGTGGCAGCTTGGGCTGTTTCTAGTTGTAAACTTCCTATACCAGTAACAGCTTTTACTGTGTTTGAATATGTGTTACCAATGTCCGTTAATTTATAAACAGTAACTGTGTTACCTACGTCTGTAACAGCAACAGTATTAGTTCCGTTAGAAGCATCTGCTAAAGTTGGATGCAATGTAAACGTAGTATTAGCAGTAACTTTTACATAATAAAACCTACCATTTGTTGTTCCGGGAGGAGCAGCACTTGCATCCATTATTACCATGTCTCCAGTAGACAAGCCATGTGCAGGACTAGTTGTAAAGACAGAAGTGTTGGTATTGATAGAAGATACTGTCTTAACTTCTTTAGTAGGTGTAGCGTAAATAGATATTGTATCTCCAGTATTAAAAAATGATGTGAAATTAGTGTTTGTACCTGTAACTGTAAACGAACCTTGGTCCGCACTAACTGTTCCTCCACCAATCACCTCACCAACTAAACTGTCTGTTTTTAATTGTTGTAAACCATCGCCTTGAGATGTCAACGTAATGTATGTACCTGCATTTGCGTTAGCTAAATCAGTTGCTAATCTTATCCAGTTGCGACTTACTCTAATAACAAAGTAAGTTGTTCTTGTAGCTAAACCACCAACTTCAACTTCTGTTATAGCAGGTGTGTTTGCTTGACCACCCATACCTGCATGGTTGGAGCAATAGTAGTACAAGGTAGCAACACCAGACGCAACAACTATTTCTACTTTGGCATCAGTACCAAGTGTACCTGTCGTTGTAACTCCAGTTGTATATTCAGTACCACTATTATGTGTACCATCAGATGTCAAACTAAATCTTAATGGGTGTGATCCTCCACCTGCGTTACTTGCATCTGATTGATCGAAGATATATTTATGTCCTTCTTTTAATTCTAGTGTTGGTTGTTGTACACCATCGATATAAAACTTACCTGCAACTACAGTTACTGCATATGTAACAACAGTACCAGTACTGCCGTGACTATATTCTATATCTTGTCCAGTTACAAAATTATGATCGGGAATTCTTATTGCATCTTGTTCTATCCATACTGATGAATTAGGTGTGAAATTAACAATCCTGTCCTGTATTTGTGAACCTGCATTAAATGTAAACTTAGTGTCATCAACTATGCTTGCAATTTTATATACACCATCAGTAGATCCCGGTGTAGTTGCGTTAAAGATTTGTGTGCCTACACCTTTAGTAGCAAGATCTACTACGTTTGTTTTTTGAAATGTTCCTGTACCAGAAAAAGGTTTTGTAGAAAGCATCTGTCCATAATAATCATTTACTAGACACGAATCATAAGTTTGATGAAGAATAATATAGTTAGCGGTGTGCTTGTAAACGTAATAATATGCACCAGATTTAAATGGTTCTACTGGACTTGAACTTGTGTATTTAACACGATCACCTGTATTAAATGGGTGACCAATCATATACCAATAAAAACCTGCACCAGTTATATAAGAAGTATTTTGTTGAACATCTACCGCAGTACCAGTTACTTCATCAGCGGTTGTAGATAATTGAAACTTATCTGTTGTTGCATTCTGTACAAAGTAGGTTGTACCATCAACAAGTGGATGTATCAGTTCACCACCATTTGCGTTATAAGTAACTGCATCTCCATTGTTTAATCCATGATTAGTTGCGTGTATATAATCTCCACTAGCAACATTAGTGTGAGGTAATATGAAATCATATGTTGTTGCAGCAGCATTACCGTAGTTACCAAAGTTTGTTGTGTAAGTATAATCAGGCCAACGGAATCGTATTCTATTATTATTTACTTTCTCTACAGCCCATTTATAGTTATTAGATAAACCTGATATTGCAGTAGAGTTAGAATAATGATAAACCTGATCGCCAGTTTCTAATCCATGGTTAGGAAACCAAATACTATTGGCATCAGGTGCCCGCCTTACTTTAATCATAATACCTGTTGAAACAGTACCTGATAATTGCTTAGTAGAGCCACCTAGTTGATCTGAGAATGATACTGTTAATCCATCAGGTGAAACAGTTTTAGGATATACAACTTGACCTCCACCTATTTCATAGCTTAATAGCATACCAGAACCACTAAATACAGTTATGCCACCAAAAGTTGTATAGCAAGCCATTAATAATTGATCTTGCCCTGCTGTTACATTTAAATTATCTATAAAAGTAATAGTGTCTTCTGCTGTATTTGCTGATCCTGTAGCACGATATGCTTTAACAAAACACCCTCTTGATATACCTGTCGCAGTTCCTGCATTACTTATACTAACTGGAGTTGTACTGTTTTCAGTTAAAGTTAAATAAATTTTAGTAGTACTTACTACTCTAACGTAATACCAACGTGAATCTGTTAATCCATATATATTACTATTACCATAACCAATGAAATATACATATGGTTTATTGTCTACTAACCCATGAGGACTAGTAAATTCAATTGTATTAGCAGTTGCGTCTACACCAATAGTACTATTAGTACCTGTACCCGGTACAAAGAAAAATGCATCTTCTGGTAACCAGTTCTTAGGTTGCACAGAACCTAAAGCCCAACCACCTGTTTCACCAGTTGGTGCAGTTCTTAATGTATTTTGTGTAAGAAAAAATGAAGATATGTTGTTTGTTGTACCACCATAATTTGTAAGATTCACTATGTTGGAATTAGCAGGATATCTGTTGATAGCTTGTAATCTAAATCTGTTTGGGTAATCAGAATGAGCCGCTATTAATTGATAAAAGCCATTGTTAGTTACACCACCAGGAATGGATGTAGAGTTGTAGTACACAATATCTCCATTAACCCATCCACCTCTAGGTAAATAAAAGGTATTAAAATCACTATTCTGTTGCCGTTCCATAGGAACAATGATTCCATTAACAGTAGCACTTGTCGCATTAGCAGTAGCACCACCCGGTGTATTTAAAAATTTAGCTTGGTTTTGTGTGCCAGATTCGGGTGCAAGATAATGTTCATATTGGTTACCATCATTTTCGTTGTAATACATAAAGTAAGTTGATGGACTTGTTATATAACTAAAACCACCTATCGTTGTGTAGAAGGAAAGATAAGGAGTATTAGCATCCATACCTGCAGGATGTGAACCATTAGATGCAGTAAAGTTTTGATCAAACGTCCACACTTCTGTTGTTGTATTTACTGAAGAAGCATAAAGTCCATACATTAAACAAGAACGCATATGACCTGCGTTAGCTCCTTGGGTTGTAAGGTTTACTCTGTTTAATCCTGTAGGACCACTAATTGTAAGATATATCTTTTTACTATCTACAACTCTTACCCAATAAGGTCTTTCTGCTAAACCACCCGGTGTGCTGTTTCCATATCCTGTAACCCAATATGCAGCTTCACCATCAGCAAATACATGATCTTCATTAAATTCTATTTCATTAGTTGTAGTGTTAAAGTTAACATCACTATCTGCCTGTCCACCAATAATTACAAACATTCCACGCATTGGAGTCCAGTTGTAGGGATTGATAGCACCAATAGCCCATTTAGACTTGTCACCAAAACTGGTGGCGGTCATGTGTGTAAATGTTTCGTGTTTTGTTCTATGATTGTTTGGTTCTACATTTGCTGCGTTAACAGAAATACTTTTACTACCTAAACTATTACTTAAAAAGAAACTAGTTCCTACGCTAAAGTTTGTAGGGTCTTCTGTTTCTACTGTTAATGTAGATGGGTTTGCTGCGTCTGTTGTAATTGCATTTAATGCAGATAATTGAAACTCAGTACCTTGATAAACAGAACCAACAAATATTTGTGTGTATGTATCTAATATAGATCCAGTACCAGATTGTGCTGATTTAGCTTTGTATTGGAAACTAGTAGTTGAAGGTATAGCAGTAACGATAAAAGCACCATCAGCAGAAATGCTATCAGTACCTTGAACAATAATTGGATTACCTATAGATAAATTATGACTTTCAGTAGTTACAACAGATATAATTTCACTATTATTTGTTTTAGTTACACTAGATAAACTTAAACTTTCATCACCATTACGACTATAAAATGTAGGAATATTTTTAACTAGTTCTAATGTTTCCCATTTTGTAGATTGTAATCCATATTCAAAGTCAGTATCAATTAAGTTTTCTGGATTACTTACTCTTAATTTAGATACAGGATCTACATATGTTTCAGCAGGTGCAATTGCTACGCTATCTTCTTCTATAAATATTTGCAGTACATCTGTGTCTGACATAGACGTAGTGTCATACGTCAAATTTAATGTTGTAGTTTGTGCAGTAAGATCATTAGAAAAGGAAGTTAAACTAAAAGCAGTTTGGTTAAAAACAAAAAGTATTACGTTATCAGTAACATTACTGACCATTAATAATCTTTCTCTTTTATATACTCCTTGCAAAACTATCTGCTTGGCAGATGCATCAAAGGTATAGTCGTGTAATAATTTTTTTGCCATTGCGTTTTAACCTCCTAAAGCAATTGCATATGCGACACCATATGGAGCAGAAACTTCTAATTGTTCGTTGCCACCTTGGTTTTTAAGGGTAAATACAATATCTATCCCTTCAACAAATTTCTGTGTCATAAACCCAGTTGTTGTATCGGTAGCACTTATTTTTACAGCACCACCTGCTCCCGCTGATTGGGCTGCCGCCGCTGCTGCCTGTGCGTCAAGCTTAGATTGATTTGCTGCAGCCGCATCAGTTGCAGCATTTTGTGCATTTGTTTGTGCAGTATTTGCGTGAGTTGCAGACATCGTTTCTGAATTCGATGCTTGATTCCTATGAGTCGAAGCTTGACTTGCAGAACTCGCAGCGGCTGTTGCTTCATTAGCGGCATTAGTTGCTTGAGTAGTAGCAATTGTTGCCTGTGCTGTTGCCGTGTTTGCAGCAATACCTGCTTGTTCTCCATCTATTAACAGATCCCAATTAGCTATATCTACATTAGTTTTTAGTGGTGTAGAACCACTAGATGTATGTGCTGTTTTACAAATGTATACATTGTAATTAGATGCATCTCTAACTATATCTCTAATGTTATATGAAGTAGCTGCCGCCCAATCTCCCTTATTAACACCTAATTCTTGTGCTACTTGAAACTCACCTTGTGAATCAAAACCTAAAATTTTATTAGCACGAGCAGTAGCATCTTCAGTTATTTCTAAACTACCAATTGTATTTGTTAAAGCAAATCTAATAGATCTATCTAATACTTCTTGTTGTTGCTGATGTAAAATTACTGCTTTATCAAGTGCATCGTTTATAACTTCTGGGAAAAATCCACCTTGGTTTGTTAGATCTGTTCCCTGTGTAGGTTGTACGTCAGAAGTAATAATTAAATTAAATCCAGTTGCCAAATTTTGTGCTACACCACCAGATACTAAGGTGATGCTACCACCGGGGTTGCTGTTCTGATCTGGGTTTAAAAGAACAGTATAATCAGTTTGTAAAGTTAAAGTAGTTTCAGTACTTGTTGCGGTAGTAACTCTAACTACAACTATTTCTGACGCTGTAAATACTTTAAATGCAAACGGAAAAGTACTAGCATTTCCATTACCTACAAACAGGTTCGTCTTTCTTACTGTAGAATTAATCGTCATTGACGAAACAATTTGTATATCTTACTAAAGATACAATTACTTTTATTGGTTACGGTCACACCTTATCTACCTCCTACTTCCTTTACTAGATTTACCTGTAAGCGTTCCTCTAATAAAATCTGCTGTATTTTCTGGATTAACTTTTCCTTGATAAACATCTAATAAATAACCGCCAGTTCTACCGACAGGAGTAACTGGTATTCCAGAAAGTATTGTAACCAATGCACTTATATCTCTTATTTGATAACCGCTAATACCTTTACCTTGATAAACATCAACTGCTAAATCGAATGGTGCTTTTATACCTCTTGTTAATAACTCTATAGATGGGCTAGAAATCATACTGTCATTCCAAGGTTTATTATCAAACTGATTTATAGGAATAAGCAATGCATTACCAAAGATTGGAACAAATGCTTTCTTATAGTCTATAAGATCTCCTAATACCGCTTTCATCATGTCATCAGCTATCATGCCATCATCATCTTCATCTAAGAACAAATTACCTGCAAAAGTTCTACCAATAAGACCTGCAATAACAGCGGGCATCATAATTGCATAAAGATACATATAAAATAATTGTTCTGTACCTTTGCCTTTATTATCAAATCCAATATCTCTTGTTATTTTTTGATATTGATTATTGTCTAAGTTAGCTATGTTATTAAAGTAACCAGTAAATTGACTTATAGATTGAATTATAGGATTCCAGTTTTGAAAACCTGCTCTGTCTTCTGGTAATAAACTATCTTGTGTCATACGAACAGCGGCATCCGCTTGCTTTATAGCTTCTGTTTGTACATCTATATCGCTCATAGATGTAGGTAATTTTTGATGTGTTTGGTTATATACTGCCATCCATACAACAGCGTCTACTTGGTTTTGAAATGTTTGTTGGATAAAATATGCGTGTCTAGTAGACCAATCTTTAAATCTGTCAAATCTATTTGGATTAATTAATAATTCATTTAATCTATCTTGTATATCAAATATTTGGTTAAGTTGACGATCTGCCATAAACGGTGATAAATCTGCAATTGCTTGCATAGTTCCTTGTCTATCTTGCATATAATTTTGCAATGAACTTATCATCTGTACTGGTGTAGCTTTTAACATTGCAGGAAATACACCTGTGTATTGTTCTACGGCATTTTTAAGATTAAAGAACATAACTGCCATACCACCTTTTTTTCTAGTTGTATTTAATCCTTGATCAAATTCTGGTCCTAATCCAGTAGGAGCAAAAGTTCTTTGCGATACAACTGTTTGTAGCCAAGGTTTAATTAAATAATCTAATTTTGTAGGATTTAATATTTGTAATTTTTTCTGGAATTCTTTGTTATTTACTATTTTTAAAGCGTCTTTTACTTTAGGTTGTACATATGCATAACGCAAAGAATCATCTATATGTTTAGTCATATAATTTAAATTTAACGATAATGGTTGTGCAAAATTTTCATTACGTTCTTTTGTCATGCCGTTTTCTACCATAGGTAATGACAATCTGAACTCTCTTTCTAATTGTTCAACAGTTATTTCTACGTCTTGTTTAGTCATATTAGGATCGCCTTTTGCAGGGACATATCCACCTCTAAAAGTACCAAACTCATTAACAATAGGTGTAGCTTCTACCGTTTTAAAATAATATCCATTAAGTTCTCTATGTGCTTGTTGTAAAAGTGGCAACATTTTTTGATTTAAATCCCATACAGCTTGCATAAAGATATAATCAGTTGCTGTTAAAAACCCTTCATCTTTCATACGTTGTACAAAATTATCCCAATGTGTTGTATTTAAAGTGCCATCTTCATTCAATGAACCCCAACCTCTACCTAATAATAATTTTTTTAGATTACTATCATTACCTGTATGCAACATAGCTCCAAGTAATTCTACTTTTCCTATACCATCAGAATCTGTACCAAATGTATATGGAGTTGATTCTTCAGAAACTTCATTAAATTCAAATGCAGTTATTTTAGTTTCTTTGCTACCAAAATCTAAGGCAGCTACTAACTCAGTATATTCTCTAGTAATTACATATTGTTGTTCTCTATATTCATTTAATGCTTCTTTTATTGGATAAAATAAAGTGTTATATAAATATCCTAATTTACCGTCTTTTAACTGTAGTACTGCCGAACCAAAGCCTTTCATAACTTCATCTGCACCATCTATAAGATCAACAAAACTTTCCATGCGTTGCAAATTAGATCCTAATGTTAAAGCAAATTTATGTAGTTTTTGTTTCCACCCAACATTAACTGCTTCTGATTTGCCCGGTGGATTAATTTGTCGTTCTCGTGCCGCAGGGCTTTGAGATATTCTTTTATCTAATAAATCTAATATTGGTTGTAATGCTTCTTGAAAAGCTACTAATTTATTACCTTGTCTTATCTGTTCATCCCTTAAAGATTGATACCATAAAGTATCTAGCGTATCTTCTACATTATAAAATTCATCAACTGTTAAAGATGTTAATTCTGTTTTTCCACTTTTTTGACTTGCTTTTAAAATAATTGGTTCTAATTGTTCGTATGTAAATGGATTGTATTCTTGTATTTGTTTCATCTTTTCTTGTACATTTATTCTTTGTTTGCCAATACCATAGGAATACAAGATAGCTCTACCTGCATCTATTAAAAACATATTTCTTTTTGACTTGTTATTTTTATCTCTAAACTGTTTATCTGTTTGTAAGAACTTTTGAAATTTTCCATTTTTCTTAGTTGCATTGTCGTATCGTTTTAATATTTCAACTGATTCTTTTGCTAATTGATTTGCTATTAATTGTGATCGTTTAGCTTCTACAGCCATTCTTAAACTTTCTGAATCTTTTTTACCTAAATGTTCTTCTGTTCTTTTTCTTGCTTTTTCTTCATCACGAGTATAATCACTAACTTTTATGTCTTCTAATTTTGTATTAGCAAGTATGTCTAATGCAACTTCATTTGCTGCCGCAATTTGTAAACGAACTGGTTGTGTAGATTTAGATAAAAATTTAAGTTCTAAAGAAATAAATCTTGCTCTTGCTTCATTGTGTAAAGCTTCTTGTAATCCTAATTGTATTTTTTTCTCATCAACTAATTCAGAATATTCTTCTAACATACGTTTTTCTGTTCTTTCTTTAATAACTTCCTTTATATCTCTTGCACTTAATATTGCGTCTAACATATCTAAACCACTCTTGTAACCAAACAAATCTGCTATATCTTCTACACTTTGACCGTCTTTAGCTAACATACCTGACTTACCATAACCAAGTTCTTTCATTTCAAATTTCATATCGTGAAATGGAACTAGTTGTTTTACGCTCTCAATAGATATTTTATTTCCAGATTGAACTTTTATTTTTTCGCCTTTGTCATTTCTTGTTTCTCCCTTTTTTAAATAGTTAATTAATCTATATACTGTTTCGTTTTCTACTTCTTCAGTAACTTCTGCTTCTACTCTTTTATAAGTTTTTTTATGTTTTCTTTGTAAATCAGCTAGATATTTACTTTTAGCATTTTCAAACCAACTTAATTGTGCCATGCTTTTTTGATTTAATATTTCTTTAGACTCATCAAATGCTTCTTGCAATTGTTGTTGGTAATTAGCCCATTCAGAATCTGACATACCACTTTGCTCTTTTGTTTGGAACATTGCTTTCATTCCATACATTTCGTTAGCTAATATTATGTCTTGATTAGTTGAAAGCATACGATCCATAACACTTCTTACTTCATCTGTAAGAACTGGTAAGTCTTTACCAAATAATGCTTTATATGTGTTATTAAGATTGTATTTAATGTCTTGATAAATTTCTTCAAGAAATCTTGAAAAGTCTCTAAATACTCTACGCAAACCTTGTTTTTTAACTGGCACTTTACCTGTATGCAAATAAATTTCAAAATTTAAAGCAAATGCTTCATGGTATTCTTTTTTCTGTTCTAAAGACAATTTGCTCCATGTATCTATATCTTCAACACCCCAGAAATCAAGTAAAACATTAAAGTCATTTATTATGTCGGCAGGAGCATCACCACTTAAAACAATATCTTCCATAACTGACAACATATAATGACCAGTTTCATGGAAAAATGTAGATATATCTGAGTCTTTATTTAATAAAGTTGTAAACGATTTTGGATCAAACCTTCCTTTAGGTCCTTTGCTATCTCTTCTTTGCTCATAAAATTCGCCAACTTTTACAGCAATAGACCCGCCGTATCTAAGGTTTCCTTTATCGTCTTGAAGTCTGATGTTGAAATCTTTTCGTCCGTTAGGGAATTCATCATTGAGTTCAAGGATTCTAGGGTCAACCCTGATGGGAACTGCTGTATTACCATATCCAATATCTGTGATAGCTCTGGTGGTAACGTAGACATCAGGTTCTCC
>CENQ01021314.1_pt1 | contig 14425 bp, 25 predicted proteins | sample 356171 | NCBI WGS metagenome assembly CENQ01 (sample SAMEA2619802, study PRJEB7988) | marine metagenome | biome: marine biome (ENVO:00000447); feature: surface water layer (ENVO:00002042); material: "saline water (ENVO:00002010), including plankton (ENVO:xxxxxxxx)" | depth 5 m
AGAGTATATGTAGATATGGATGGCGTGATTGCTGACTTCTTTTCAGCCCTCGCAGAATTTAGAAAAGTAAATCATTGGAAAGATAAAGGCGAGATTACGCTAGATACATCAATTAAAGAATTACAAGGTACAAACTTCTTCGAGACCTTACCAGTTTTTCCTTTCGCTAAGAAATTAGTTGATTTAGTTAAGTCTTATACGGGTGGTGATTGGTATATCAATACTTCACCACTCAGAGACGACCACGAGAACTCGGAATATTACAAGACTAAGTGGTTAAAGAAACATAATTTTGATCCGAAAGACATCATAGTAACCAAAAGAAAAGAGTCATATGCCGTTGACAAAAAGACTGGCATACCAAACATATTGATTGACGATAGACCTAAGAACCTAGAGAGATGGGTTGCCAGAGGCGGGGTCGGTATCAGATATCAGGCAAATGAAGATAGTTTAGATTTAATTAAGAAAGGACTAGATAAAGCATATGGAACCATAGCAAATGTAAAAGGCGAAAACACCGAGAGTATGGTCACCCACGGTGACAGGAAATCTATGCCTTCGGAGAATGACCGTGGGTAGTGTATTGGAAACTACATACTTGGTAAACCATATGGCCGACAAGTCAGTTTTAGATACACTAAAAGAACAACAACAAAGGAGTAATAAGTGAACGACATAATAGAAATAATAGAAGATTTAAAAGAGATCAGAGAGGCAGTTAATCTCAATGACTCTGTACATATCGCTATTGACCAAAAGATAGAAAAGTATCAAAAGATACTAAATGAATTTGAAAATGCCAATAAAGAAGAATTTCCAAATAGAGAAATTGATAGATTTGGACCAGAGGAAGATTATTTAGAAGAAGAATCACCAGACTTAACTTGGGCAGGAACCTCTGGTTATAGTGTATAAATTAACGCTTGACAAATATAACAAATAATGATATGCTAAAGAAAATTAAAGGAGAGAAATAATTATATGGGTATATATTCAATAAAAGAAAATCTATATGCTGAATTTGCACAGCAGAAAACCAAACCAAAGAAAGTTAAATGGTTAAAAGAATTGTTAGAATTTAGAAAGAATAATCCTCAAGAATTTAGAGGCAACAAACTATCAGTCAAGAATATAGAAAACTTGATCGAGGCTTGGTCTCAAAAGAACCCTCAAAAGTATATTAAAGATAAATTAGGCATCACGGCTAGAGAAGAAAGAGAAAGACTTGCTGAAATGGCTAAAAGAGATCCAAAGGACGATGAGTAGTATTATTACATCAGTTTTACTTGCTGCAATTTTTATTGCCTTTATTGTGTGGTATTCGCCATACGGTAGTCAACACGAACCCATAGATTGGATACTATGGATATATCAGAATTTAAGATGGGATCTATAATATACACATATCAAAGATCAAAGAGAAAACCTATTCCTCTTACTGAAGAGCGAATTCAAACTCTTAGAGATCACGAAAAGTTTTTGAAAAGACACCGTGTTGGTGAATCACAACCTATTCATACAGAACCTATGAAAGTCGTTAAGAAAGAATATAGAGAAGAGGTAGAAACACCTACTAAAATTAAAGGCAAAATTGCTGGCACTAAACCTGCAGTTAATTGGCGTCTAGAGGAAAGTAAAAATTTTACAGTTGCACCTGCATATAATAAAGGTGCCTATCAAGTTATTACTAAATCAAATGTGAAGGATATAGGAAGATGAACTTAAATAGATTTTATTTTACTATGACACTTATATTGGTTACTGTATTGTTAACCAATTATGCTAGTGCCATTCAACAATTAGATAATGAAGGCCCTATATATGGTGAGTGTAAATATTATACCGAGACTGTTCTTGAGAATGGTGTTGAAGTTTCTAAAAAAGAAACTAGAGTCTGTGATGAAACTAGAGAGATTGGTGAAAATCCAGATGATGTAGAAACTTGGACTATGCAAGATGAACAGAAAATGCAAATGTTTGAGACTGGTTTAATACTGTTCTTTTTATTTGCATTAGAAAATATGTAATTTAACAGGAGGTAAACAAATGGTTAAATTTATAACAGGATTTATTTTAGGTGCAATATTATTGTATTGTTATCCTGAAATAGGTGATGAATCAATCAATATCATTAAGGAGGTATTAAATGGATTCTAAATCAAAACTCGTAATAGGTGCTACAGCATTGTCATTATTCTTGGCTGCTTGTAGTAGTACACATACGATTAAACAAGAGGCCACTTTCGAGTCAGATGGTGTTGTTAAACAGGTGCTTAATGAAGTGCCACAATGGTATATTGACGCTGAAGTAAAGAAAGGTCTCATAACTAACAGAGATGCTGACCAGTTTATATATGGTGTTGGTACTTCAGTTAGTCCTGACTTACAGTTGGCAATTAATAAGGCGACAATGGTTGCAAAAGCAGACCTTGCTGACCAGATCAACGGTGAGTTAAATGCTAGATCAGAACAGTTTATAACAGAACTGGGACAAGAAGGCAATAAACAAGTTGCTTCAAGAGTTGAAGAAACTATTGTAAATACCATATCAGCAACCACAGTTGTTGGGTATGATGAATTTGCAAAAGACATCTTTATAACAGCAGATCAAAACTATCGAGTATATGTAGGATTGAAATGGGGTTATAATGATAACAATAAACTATTTGCTTATATTCAAGACGATCATAATTTGCAAATAGAAATGAATGCTAATGTAGATGAGTTGGCTGAAGAGGCATATGAAAAAGTTATGGCTGCTCCAGTGACCAATGTTGAGGTAAACTAATGACTATCAAAGTTTATACTCAACCTGTCTGCTCGTATTGTAATGCAGCCAAGAAACTATTAGAGTCTCTTGGCTTGGAGTATGAAACAGTACAAGTAGAAAAAATTGGCATTGAGGAATTTCATAAACAGATAGGTAAACCTGTTAGAACTGTTCCTCAAATAATGATTGATGATAAACTTATCGGAGGTTTCAATGAACTTAAAGAACATTTTGTCAATGAAGGCAAGATAAACTTTAAGGGAGAACTCGTATGATTTTTCCATTCAAAGAGACTAACTTTCCTACTATATCATTTAATACAGATAGAAGAAAAAAGTATAAGTTTATAACAGACAAACATTTTGAACCTATAACAATAAGGGCTCATAGCACAAATGATGCTATACATACCTTTTTAAAAATAGGGTTCATAGTAGATGATATCCTCGCTATAGAATGTTATAAATAGCAATATGCTATCTTATAACAAATTCTTGACCGAGGGCGTCTACGATCCTCATATATTCAAGGCCTTCTTTCTTGCAGGTGGGCCTGGTTCAGGTAAGTCTTATGTACAAAGAAGATTATTTTCAGGTACAGGTATGAAAGTCGTTAATAGTGATAACTTTTTAACTAATTCACTAAAGAAGGCAGGACAAAGTTTAGATTTAAGAAGTATTGAAGGTGGTATTCTTGACGCTATGAGAGGTCGGGCAAAAAGACAAACAGGCAATCAAATGGATTTACATATTCAAAACAGACTAGGTATAGTTGTAGATGGTACAGGAAGAGATTACGATAGACTCGCAGATGACTTTAGGCATTCGTATCGTGTAGGTTACGATAACTTTATGATATTTGTTAATACTAGTTTAGATGTTGCACTTATAAGAAATGAAAAGAGAGCAAGAAAAGTAGCAGAACCAGTTGTTATAAAAAACTGGAAAGGTGTTCAGGCAAATATAGGTAAGTTTCAAAGACTATTCGGTATGGGTAATTTTGTTGTAGTGGATAATAATAGAGATAATGATAATGAAACTAATACGGCTGTATTTAAAGAGGTTAGAAGATTGATGAGAAGAAGTCCATCAACTTGGCAAGCAAAAGCTTGGATAAGAAAAGAACTAGAAAAGAAAAGAAGATAATAATGGGCAAAGTAATACAGTTTCCTAAAACACAATATTTAAAAAATATTAATAAAAGGCCTAAACTTACTCAAGAAGAAATAAGTAAGGTTCAATTAATGAATGATAAGAGAGTCGCTGACCAATTATCAGAAAGTTTAGCAATAGATATTCTTACCGTATTACAAGAGTCGATTAGTGATATGCAGAAAACAGAATTTATTGCTGACTTAGCAATTTTAATAGAGGTAATTAAATCTACATTATATAGAGAACACGATTTAAAACACCCTATGCAAGAGATTATTGCAAAAATAGCTACAGTAAAAGTATTGCCAAATGGCGAGAAGGTTACTGAATTAAATTATAGACCAATTCTAAATAAAGAAGAGGAAATTGATATAGAATTTATTCCAGATACGGAATAATTCTTATAAATAATACTATTGATAACTTAAAACTTAATCAAAGATTAATCTGTTAAGGAGAATAAATATGCAAAGAACAGACGACATACTAGGTGTCAACCGATTACCTAATGAAAATACTAAAAAATTAATGGCAAAAAAACTTGAGACTGACACAGGTGCAGTTACCTTAATGAGCGAAATATGCTTAAAGGTAAATAATGCCAAAGACAAATCAAAGAAACTTAGAGTATTAAGAGAAAATGATAGTCAGGCTTTAAGACAAATATTAAAAGGTGCTTTTGATCCAAAGATCAAATGGTCATTACCACTTGAGGGTGGACCAATACCTTACAAACCAAATGACGCACCAATTGGCACAGAACATACTATTCTTTTACAAGAAGCAAGAACTTTGTTTAGATTTATTGAAGGTGGTGATACAACTATCACTCAAAATAAAAGAGAAACAATGTTCATACAATTATTAGAAAGTTTATGTGCTGAAGAGGCTGAGTTTTTAATAAATGTTGTATCTAAGAAATTAAATAAAGTCTATAAGGGATTGACTGCCAATCTAATAAAAGACGCATTCCATTGGGATGATGATTTTATGCAGAAACAACCGTCTTATCCAGTATAAATTTCGCAGTTTTTCAACAAGGAATAATGCTTGATGTGCCAATCTTTCTGTGATATAATAAATATATAAAGAGAATCATAGAAAGGTGGGTACAGATGGCAAGATATAAGAAACTGGCAACAGTCTTGAAAGGGGTTGATTATAAGAAACCTTATAAACCAACTAAGAAAAATGCTGTTATGATGTTTAATATATTGAACTTTGCTATATTCAATGGCAAATTAGAAATGCCTAAAATTAGAGTAAGACAACTAAGAGGTGCTCTTGGCGAATATTGTTATGATACCAAAGATCCTGATTTTACTGAGATATCTATTTCCCCTACATTTCAAAATATGAAACATTTTATAAATGTTCTAGGCCACGAAATGGTACACCATTATCAATACACGATTCAGGGAGATACAGGCAACCACAATAAAAAGTTTTACAGATGGAGAAACAAGTTTGAAAAAATGGGACTCGAATTAAGTCGAGTCGCATAATTATATTATGGATAAATTGAACAGAGCGGAGAGGAAACTTATCCGCAATATATTAGATAATAGAAGAGCTTTATATAAAACACCTAGAAGAAAGATAGGTGGCAATAATAAAGATTGTAAAGAATATGAAGCTGCCTTAAGCCTTTTTATGAAAGGCATTATAAGAATTTCCCGAAAAGTTGATGTTGAGAATGAAGGACCTTTAAACGAGGCCAATGAATCTTGGTATGAATGTAAACCGTGGAAAACAAAAAGAGAACTAAGGAGAATATTATGAAAAATTATTGGGATATAATAATGAATGATAGGGTAAATGCTCTTAAAAATTTACCTTTTCAAGTTAAGTTTATGTCTATGCAAGTGCTTGCTTGGATGTGGTCTGCTGTATTCGGTATCTATATCGTAGAGAGTATCTATGCATTTGGTATATCGGCATTCGCCCACGCCGCCCTTATCACAATGACTGTGCTTACAGCAATTTACTTTAGACAAGTGAGAAAAGAGAAAATCACAGGCATTCATACGAGGGGCAAAGGTGGTGAACACGAATGAAATATCAAGATTGGGATAAACTAGTTATCGCAATTAGTTTTATTGTTTTTTGCATTTTAATAGGAGAACTAATGATATGAGACAAAATATATCTAGTGCTGTAATCGCTGTTGTTATTACAGTTATTACATTTTTCTTTTTAAATTGGTCATACAAAGATGCAGACGAATTAAAAAACTCTGAGAAAGAATTTATTTGTACAAAAATAGATTGTGGTGACGAGAATATAGAAGTGCCTAAAGTAGATCAGGATTTTATAGATGATATACGAGGTGCTCTAGAGGATGAACCTGATATAACTGCTGAGACAAATAAAGAATTCGTTATGTCATTGAACAGTTGTATTGACTATGTTTATGAATCTGTATCCGAAGATTATCAATTACCTAAAGAGATGATTGTTGCACAGGCAATACTAGAATCTGGTTGGGGTAAATCTAGATTTGCAGATGAGGCAAATAATTTATTCGGCATAAGAACTTTTGATAAGTCAGATAACTGGATGTTGCCTGAAACAAAAAAGACCTGGACTGGTTGGGGTGTAAAAGTTTATTCTAGTAAATGTGCTAGTGTAAGAGATTATGTCCGTATTATAAATGAAGTCTGGGCATACGAAGAACTTAGGGCAGCAAGGGCAAATAATCCTAACATATCTGCCGAAGAACTATCTATGCATTTAACACGCTTTTCCACCAACCCTAAATATACCAAGTTAGTGATTAATATTATAAAGACTAAACTTGGGCAATATGACTTATCTTAATGATGTACACGGTATAATCATAGGAGGTGTTCAAAACTATATAAGAGATGAATGTACCTATGATGAAAATGATAACCTAATACAAATACTAGAACCTACACAATCAAGAGAACTAGGTGTAGGAATTATGAGAGCCCACGGTGCTCATAAAGTTGGTTCATTTTTAAGAGAGAACGGTGCTGATGTTGAGGTAGTTGATTATGCTTTTACCTGGACATTAGAAGAATTAAAAGACCTATGGAAATCTAGGTATTATAGTAAGACATTTTTTCTCTGTATATCAACAACATTTAGAAATTCATCCTTATATCTATGGCAATTCGTAGAATGGGTTAGAGAAAACTATCCTCATATACACATAATAGGCGGCACTCAATCAATAGACAAAATAATACCATTCAAATTAGACTGGTATGTTTTTGGATATGGTGAGTATGCTATGTTAGAACTTATAAAAAGTTTAAAAGATCAAACCACCAGTAAAATAAAGTATAGTAAAGTTGGTAATAAAAAAATTATCAATGCACAAAAATACTATAAATCATTTCCTAAAAAACAATTATCATTATCATACGAAGATAGAGACTTTATACAACCGTGGGAAGTATTACCTATGGAGTTAGCTCGTGGTTGTATTTTTCAATGTGCCTTTTGTACCTATCCAATATTAGGTGTTAGAGATGATCATAGCAGAGATGAGCAAGATTTTTATAAAGAACTAAAAGAAAACTATGATAGGTGGGGAACACAAAACTATGTATTCTCAGACGAGACTGTTAATGATTATCATTCAAAACTAGAGAGATATGCTAGTGTAATAAAAGATTTACCTTTTAAACCTAGATTTGGTGGTTTTGCTAGAGGCGATTTAATCGCAGGTAGAAAGAAGTCTTGGGATACATACATTGAATTAGGTTTTATGAGTCACTTTTATGGCATAGAATCTATGTATCGACCTGCTGCTAGATCAGTAGGCAAGGGTATGGAAACAGGAAAATTACAAGACGGGTTATTAGAGTTTAAAGAGTATGCTCAGAAGAACCATGATTTTTACACAGGTTATATAAGTTTAATTGCAGGTCTACCTAATGAAACATTTGATACACTAGAAGATACATATAGTTGGGTAAAGAAAAATTGGCAAGATCATTTTTCTTTCATTACTCCTCTTTCGATACAGGCCCCAATCTTCACAAAAAAGTACTCATATATAGTAGAGGAGCTAGGTAATCGTTCTTTAATAGAATCAGACCCAGCAAAGTATGGTTATGAAATTATAGAAGATTATGAGCCAGGTTCACAGATTGAATGGAAAAGTAATACTGGGATGACATTAAAATCAGCAACAGCGTGGGTAAAAAGTAAAGGTATACCACTAACACACGGTTCAGTACCGCCTTGGAATATACCAGAGTTTATGGTTGACCCTAGTATCTCATATCTAGATATGATGGTGAAAGGTCCTAATAAATCAAAAATGAAAACTTTATTAGCACTAGACTTACAGAAAACATTTTTAGATGTTTACAATACAGACTTAGATAAGTTGACCATGAAGGCGACCATGAATATGCTACAAATGAAGGAAAGATCAAAAGTAGAGTCATTAGAGATAGGCATTAATTGGGTTGAATCTAGTAAGGTTGATGGTGTTCAGTTTTCTAGTGGCGGCAGACACCTTATGAATGGTTTTGAAAAGCATAAAGTAGATCGTATTAGAAAATATAAAAAAGATAAGATAAATGCTTAAAGACATACACGGTTTAATTATAGGGGGATTACAAACATTTATAATTGATGAGTGTGTACACGATTATAATGGTAATCTAATACAGCTAGTTGACAAGATACCTGAAAAAAGAGAAGCATATGTGGGTATGATGAGGTCTCACGGTGCTCATAAAATAGCAAGTTTTTTAAGAGAACAAGGTGCTGATGTTGAGGCGATTGACTATGCTTATTCTTGGCGATTAGAGGAATTAAAAGACCTATGGAAATCTAGATATCACAGCAAAACATTCTTTTTATGTATATCAACAGTATTCAAACAATCTTCATTTCATTTATGGTCATTTGTTGATTGGGTGAGAGAGAACTACCCTCATATTCATATTATAGGAGGCACACAATCTGTTGATAAATTATTACCATATAATTTAGATTGGTATATGTATGGTTATGGAGAGTATGGTATGCTTGAACTTTTAGCATATTTAAAAGATGGCCGAAAAGGTGACTTTAAGTTTTATCAAGTAGGCAAAAGAAAAATAATTAATGCTCAAAAATATTACCCAGCATTTCCTAAAAAAGATTTAGGTATATCATATGAGGATAGAGATTTTATAAAACCGTGGGAAGTATTACCTATGGAGTGGGCAAGAGGTTGTATATTTAAATGTGCTTTCTGTTCTTATCCTATTTTAGGTGTTAGAGAGGATCATAGTAGAGATCCTGAAGATTTAAAAAAAGAGTTGACAGAGAATTATGAAAAGTGGGGTGTGAAACACTACTTACTTGCCGATGAAACTGTCAATGATTATCATTCAAAACTACAAAAATATGCTGATGTGATTAAGACACTCCCATTTCAACCTCAATTCGGTGGGTATTGTAGGGCCGATCTAATTGCAGGGAGAAAGAAGTCTTGGGACACATATCTTGATTTAGGTTTTATGAGTCATTTCTATGGTGTTGAGTCTTTACATCACCCAGCAGCTAAGTCAATAGGTAAAGGCATGGAAGTAGGCAGATTAAAAGATGGTCTTTTAGAATTTAAAGAATATGGATTTAAAAATAATAAAGATGGGTTTTATGCTGGTTATATTAGTTTAATTGCTGGTTTACCTTATGAAACAGCAGAAACTTTAGATGAGGGTAATGAGTGGTTAAAAAAACATTGGCAAGATGGGTTCTGTGCTATAGGAACTTTATCATTAAATATGCCTATCTATCAAGGTGAATATGAACATATTGCATACGAATTAGCAAATCTATCCCTTATAGAAAAAGATCCTCAAAAGTATGGATACAAAATTATGGGTGAGATGGATAAAAGAGGATTATGGCAAACAGATACTATATCTCACAAATATTTTAACAAGGCACTTGAAGCAAATACACCTAAAGGTAAAGAAGATGAGGTTCCTAAAAGAGTACCTATGAGATGGATAAACAATATGGGATTTGATATTGATGATGCACAAAACTGGATAAAAAAGAATGGTAGTATCTTAGCAAATGGCACAGTTCCTACTTGGTACTTTGCTGAATATCTATTTGATCCTGAGTTAGAGTGGGTAGATATGATGGGAAAAAGTGATAAGAAGTACAGATTAAATCTAGCAGATATAGAAAGTCCTAGACCTGATACTACTGGTGAAGAATTAAAAAAGAAAACCTCAGACTATTATGAAAATATAAGAGAACTTGAGATGAATAAAAGAGAATTACCTGTAAGTAGAAATATATCTTTACCAGAAATAGATGGTGTTCAATTTACTAGTGCTAGTGTTAATATGACATTAGATATTAAGGCAAGAAAATCACAAATAATAATGAAATACAAGAGAGACAAAATAAATGCATAATGTATTTTTACAGAAAGATTTAGGAAGTATAGGTGATTTTATGAATGCCTTTAAAAATGATATTAAAAAAGAGTTTTTAAAAAATTCAAAATTACCTGACGACTACTTTACAAAAAAACAAGAACAGGAGAAAGTCAGTTTTTACTCAAGATTTAAAAAAGTATTCAGTAAAATAACTAAGGGTAATTGGTGGGATAAAACAGATTTTAATGATCATTTATTTATGATAGGTAACTGGAAAATGAGACCATTATATTATAATAAGAAGTGGGCTTGGGATAATTATGTAGATAGAGAGGCAAAAGTAGATGGTATTACATTCGGTACAGTATCAGCATATGATTTAATAAAATTACATTATCCTAAAACAGTAGAGATGTTAGATAAGATCAGAGAGAAATACGGCGATTGTATAAACAAGGCTACATTTTCTATCTTAACTGCAAATGGTTACATATCTGTACACAAAGGATTAGAGAATATACATTCAGAATATATAAGATGTCATATACCTATTATTATACCTGAACATAAAAAAGATGAACTATATTTAGAAGTCAATGCTGATAAAATACACTGGACAGAAACATTTGGATTTGACAATCAAACATATCATACTGCAACAAATAAAACACCTTACAATCGTTTAGTTTTTATGATAGATATTTCTAGAGAGGCATTGAATATGAATAAAAAAGAAAAAGTCATAGCACCATTTTTTACTAGACTTGTAAGAATAATTTTTAGAAAAGGAGTAAATTTAAATTAATGAGAATACTAACAACAATATTAACAAGTAGAGACATAGATAAATTTCAAAGATGTTTAAAAAGTGTTTTATCACAAACCGAATGCCTTGTGGTGTGTAATACTTTAGATGACGACTATGCGAAACAAGTAGAAACACATTGTAGTACTCATCCTGTAAAATTAATTCATACTCATTCAACAGGATGGCCTAGTGCTGGTAAACAATCAGTATTAGATCATTTTCTTATGACTGATTATGATTATTTGTTTTTAATCGAGGGCGATGATTTTATATATCCTAATACAATAGAAATTCTAAATGAGATGGTAGAGAAACATCACCCAATAGATATTTTAGCATTAACTAATCAAGAAGTGCTTATGGGTGAACTTATGACTATGAAAGAATGGCGATCATCTAAACTATTTGATGATAGAATGAGACCAGAATTAGAAAAACTACCAGTAGATACAGTCAGATCATTTTTAGAAAATACACAAACTGCGATTGATATAACTGGTGATGGTATAAATCGTATTGTATTATATTCTAGAAAAGGTGCTCAAATTCAATATGATACAAATATTAAAAGTGGTGATGATTTTGTATTTGGCTGTCAGGCAAGATTATTACACGAAAAAGGTGATATTCAAATGTATCTAACTAACTGTCCTGAGCTATATGTTTATGATCAGAATGATAGAATTGGTTTTGCTACGCCAGAGAAATTGGCAGATATTGGTAAGTATATGATTTCTGATGATTTTAAACGCTTGACAGATACGCTAGGACCTGATATAATAGAGATATCACATAGACTCACTTATGACGAGAGAAAAAAATACATTAAAAAAACAGCGAATAGCAAGACTATCTTTGGCACGAAATAATGCGATGGATCCTGATATGAAAAGAATATGGGGAAATAAAATTAAAGAGACTGAAGATAAACCAATACACTATGGTGATGATCCTAAATGGCGTGAAAGATGGTCTGAAATTTTTAGAAAGATGAAATGAATATATTTTACTTACATAAAGATCCAAAGACTTGTGCCGAAATGCATATAGACAAACATTGTGTTAAAATGATTATCGAGTATGCTCAATTAATGTCAACAGCACATAGAATGCTTGATGGTTTAGAATATGAAGGCAGAACTAAAACTGGCAGACGAGTTAAGAGGTGGTTATGTGAAGATATTGCTAAAGAACAAATTGTATATAAGGCCAGTCATATACACCACCCTAGTGCTGTATGGGTAAGAGAAAGTGCTTATCAATACTGGTGGTTATATCAAATGTGGTCTCACCTGTGTGATGAATTTACATATAGATATGGTAAACAACATTTAACAGATTATAAATTAAGAAAAGTATTAAGAGAAATACCTAAGAACGCACCTCTTAATAAACCATTTACAGAACCACCACAAGCTATGCCTGATGAGGTAAAAGTAGTAGGTGATTCAATCACAGCATACAGACAATATTATATGAAACATAAGAGAGGATTTGCAACATGGAAGAAAGATCGAAAACCGGCGTGGTTTCAGTAGAAGAGGCACACGAAGAAATATTAGACCTGGCTGGTAAAATGCTAATGAAAGGCACTTCACCACAGATGGTATGTTCTTGTCTTATTGCTGTTGCACTTAGAAGCTATATGACTCTGATGACTAAAGATGAAGTAGTTAGTTTATTAGAACATATAATAGAAGATATAGATAGGGTTAAACCCTATGATATCACAATGCCATCAACGGAGGTACACTAATGGGCAAACACATAAAAACATCTATGGATGAGAAAGTTATAGATTATCTTGCCATAGAACTATACAAAGCAGATCCTGATAATGTAGTCTTAAATAAATTTATGAATATGAAGAATGAAGAAGGATATGCTTTAACAAAGACTATAAATAAGTTTAAAGAAACAGGTAAACATCCTGATCATTATAATACAGACGGTACTTGGAAAGAACCTAATGGTAGGATATCATTTGAACAATTTAAACTATAATGCCTTTATATACTTTTAGAAATAAAAAGACCGGCGAAGAGTGGGAAGATATGATGACCATAGCTGAGATGGAGGCATTTTCTAAAAAAAGAGATATTGAACTTGTACCTACAGGTTTTGGTATTGTAAGTAGTGTTGGTCAATTAGATAGTAAGATAGATGATGGATTTAAAGATGTATTAAGTAAAATATCAGATGCACATCCTCATTCAGCACTTGCCGATAGATATAGAAAGAGAACTGCAAAAGAGGCAAAAGGCAAGGCAGCACTAGATAGAATTAAAAAGAAGTACGGGAAGATTGTAGATTAGATAAATAGTATATGTTGCTGTCGAGACATTTACAACACCGTGCTTTTGCACATAAGAAGTTGAGTAAGTCAATCCGACAAGGCAACAACACCGGGGCGAGTAGGGCACCGGGACAGGCGAATAAATTACTACTCGCCCACTTAAAGGAAGAAATATGGATTTAGATTTTTTAGATGGTTTTGATACCGATTTAGATTGGGGTTTTACAACCACTGATGCAAAACCTAGTGAAACAAAAGATACTGAAGCAGTTGCAAAGACAGCTGCTAGTGAAGTTGCTAAGGTAACTGACGGTTCTTTAAAAGCACTAGAGAGTAAACTAGATAAGATATATTCAGCAGTTAATTCTGCTAAGTCTGAGATTAAAGAAAAGAATCAAGTTGAATTAGATATTGCTAAGAAGCAGATGGATGATGAATACGACTTGAGAAAAGATAATCTAGGCAAAGAAATGAAAGATAAGTTTTCTCAGTTAGAAAAGTTAGTAATACCTTTGATGCTAAAATTAGCAAAGGCACCAGAGAATTATATTTACTGGCCTAATCGTAAATCAGTAATCGAAGCACAATTAAAGAAAATAGTAGCAATAACAAGAGGTAAATAATGCAATTATCGAAAAACTTTAGTCTAAGTGAAATGACTAAATCAGATACCGCAGCAAGAAAAGGTATCGAAAATACACCTACTGAAACACATAAAGAGAATATGAAACTTTTAGTAGATAAAGTTTTACAACCAGTGAGAGACCATTTTGCAAAAAGTGTAAGAGTAACCTCAGGTTATAGATCAGAGGAACTATGCGAGGCGATTGGGTCAAGTAAAACTTCTCAACACGCTAAAGGTGAAGCAGCAGATTTTGAAATAACAGGTATTGATAATAAAGAATTGGCAGAATGGATTATAGATAATCTAGATTTTGACCAAATCATATTAGAGTTTTATAATGATGGCGATCCAAATAGTGGTTGGGTACATTGTTCTTATAAACTACACGGTAATAGAAA
>CENQ01098753.1_pt1 | contig 14423 bp, 10 predicted proteins | sample 356171 | NCBI WGS metagenome assembly CENQ01 (sample SAMEA2619802, study PRJEB7988) | marine metagenome | biome: marine biome (ENVO:00000447); feature: surface water layer (ENVO:00002042); material: "saline water (ENVO:00002010), including plankton (ENVO:xxxxxxxx)" | depth 5 m
ATTCAATTTTCTGAAAGTATGGTGCAAAAGATGTCGGATAAAGAATTTGAAAAAAATGAAGAAGCTATTACAGCGGCTATTCAGTCTGGCAATTTTGCTTACGACATTTCAGGTGCTGCACGTTAAAACCAATTAGTTACGCAATTAACTATTGCATTAATTAACTCAATGTGTTACAATGAAACCATTGAATTAACTGGGTACGGACACTTATTTAGTACACCCAAACCCTCCAGATAATAATACAAAGTCTACCAGTGCGTTTGGAACCGCTTTCAGCGACACTCTAATCAAGCTGACACTATTGTTTACTTGTCTGATCTAGCTACTTCTAGATGAGTTTTAGAAGTTTATTTTAAGCCATTTCAAATAAGGAGACTTTAATCATGGCATTTCCACAGGCATCAGGTTATACAAACCTGAACTCAGGTAACTTTTCACCAGTTATCTATTCCAAGAAGGTTCAAAAAGCCTTCAGAACCGCATCTGTTGTAGATGCAATAACAAACACTGATTACAGTGGCGAAATCGCTAATTTTGGCGATTCAGTGAAAATTATAAAAGAGCCAGACATCACAATCACCACATACGAGCGTGGTACTACGTTGGCTACTCAAGACCTCACTGACGCTGACTTCACAATGGTTGTTGATCAAGCAAATTACTTCCAATTTGCGATTGATGACATCGAAGAAGCTCACAGCCACGTATCATTTCAGGACTTAGCATCCGATAGAGCAGGTTACAAACTGCGTGATACTTTCGATGCAGAAGTACTTGGATATCTATCTGGTTGGAAAACACCTAGCTCATGGGCAAGGCGTTCTGCTTCTGGTGACGTGAATGGTACTAAAGCTAACAGTGGTGCGGATAATGACGAACTTCTACCAGATAACAAGTTAGACATCACCGACTTCGGTGGCTCTGACCTTGGTGTAGCTTCAGAAGTTACTTCTATTCCAGTTGCCGTAGGCGGTGGCTCAAGTGGTATTACTTCTCCATTGGCGATTATGAATAGCATCCAGAGGAGAATGGACCAAGCCAACGTAGACACTGACGGTAGGTGGATCGTTGTTGACCCAGTGTTTGCAGAAGTCTTAATGGACGAGTCGAGCAAGCTAATTAATAGCGACTTCGGTGGAGATGGCGAAATGAGAAACGGTAAATTACCGGGAACCATTCGCGGATTCTCAGTCTATAAGTCTAATAACCTTCCATACGAAGGCAACGGACCTGCAACAATTCTAAGTACAGGTTCTGAAACAAACTTCGGTGTTATCGTTGCTGGTCATGCTTCTGCGGTTGCTACTGCGGAGCAAATTGCCAAGACTGAAACATTCAGATCACCAACAACCTTTGCGGATATTGTGAGAGGAATGCAACTCTACGGCAGGAAGATACTTCGACCAGAAGCAATCTTCACAGCTAATTACAACTTAGCTTCTTAATATAATAACTTGGGGGGCTGGTAATACTGGCCCCTCACTCTATTGAGGGTTATTTATGCCAACTACTTACATAGATTTATGTAACCAAACGCTACGGCGTTTAAACGAAGTAGAAATTTCGGAAGCCGACTTTGGGTCGGTTCGTGGCGTTCAAGCCCTAGTAAAAGATGCGGTCAAAGCTGGATTAGCTAAGATCAATCAAGCTGAGTTTGGATGGCCCTTTAATGCTGCTGAACATACTCAAGTTTTAGTTGTGGGCCAAGAAGAATATACTTGGCCTTCTTTTTATAAAATAGCAGATTTTAATAGTTTTCAGATACAGGAAGATAGTAGTCTAAGAGCTAGTTTTAAGCATTTAAAACATATTGATGTTGACGAATGGTATTCTGATCATCGTGATCAAGACTATGCGTCTGGAACGTCTGGTAGAGGAATACCAGATTTTATTTTTCAAGGTCATGGTAATGGCTATGGCGTAACTCCATCCCCTGATAAAGCCTATACGCTTAAATTTAGATATTTTATGAATTTTTCTGACATCACAAATGCAACTGATGTCACACGTATTCCAGAGTCCTATGATACCGTATTAATCGATGGCGCAGTTTATCATATGTATATGTTTAAAGATAATATTGAAGCTGCTCAAGGAGCTTACGTAGCTTTTGAACGTGGCATTAAAGACCTACAAACCCTTTATATTAATAATGAAATTAGTATTAGAGATACACGGATTAAGTATTAATGCCTGACAGAATAGAGTCCTACAAAGTAATCTGTAGTGGCGGTCTAAATAGTAACGAAAATCATTTGGATTTGTCGGACAATGCACCCGGATCAGCTACAAGATTAGTGAATTATGAGCCATCACTTTTTGGTGGCTATCGCCGTATAGAAGGATTTGATGAATATGATACTGATTATGGTGAAGTTACCGTAGCTGGTTCATCAACAGGCCAAGGAAAAGTACTTGGTCTTGCTATATTTAAAGATGACGTAACATCCTCAACTAAAATTATAGCAGCTAGGCAAGATGCAAGTGGAAGCAATTATAGTTTTTATCATTATACAGCTTTCATAGGTTGGCGTAAGTATACATTAGATTATTCAGTTACCAGACCAATGACCCTTAGTGGTCGTACTGTTACAAAACTCAGACACGTTACTTTTAATTTTGGTACAGGAAATAAAATTTGTTTTGTAGATGGCGTAAATCCAGCCATTGTTTTTGATGGAGCTAATTGGGAAGAACTTAAATCTACAAATTCTGGTGGTTTTACTGCAGGTGGTACAAATACAGGCGGTGGAGATCAGTGCATAAATGCACCAAGCTTGGTAAGTGTTTTTAAAAACCATTTGTTCCTCGCTGGAGACACGGCTTTTGGAGCAGCAATAGCTCACTCTGCCCCGACTTCTACAGCCGACCCAGATGGGTTTTATGACTTTAACGTAAGTGCCTCAGCAGGACAATTAGCGGCAGGATTTGATGTCGTACAAATTAAAACATTTAGAGATGATTTATTTGTCTTTGGTACAAACGCGATTAAAAAAATAAGCGTAAATGCTTCTAATGCTTTCGCTCTAGACCAAGTAACAGCTAACGTAGGATGCGTAGCTAGAGACAGTGTACTAGAAATTGGCGGTGACTTAATGTTTTTAAGTCCTGACGGTTTTAGGCCAGTAGCAGGTACATCTAGAATAGGTGACGTAGAATTAGAAACTGTTAGTAAACCTATTCAAGCAACATTAGTTGATATTATTGCTAACCAAGATATGGACACACTCAATGGGGTGGTCATTAGATCAAAGTCTCAAATTAGGTACTTTATTGGTGATGATAGCAACTTTGCAGCAGATAGTATTGGAATTATAGGTGGACTAACTAATAGCTCAGGTACAATAGCTTGGGAATTTGGAGAGTTACTAGGGATAAGAGCTTCTTGTTGTACCAGTGGATATATTGGAACTACTGAGTTTATTCTTCATGGCGATTACGATGGACGGGTCTACCGACAAGAAAATGGAACATCGTTCAATGGAACAGATATAGTAGGCATTTATTCTACTCCATATCTGGATTTCGGTGAAACCGAAGAACGAAAAACAATGAGAAAAATAAATACGTTTATCAGGGCTGAAGGTCCATTAGAGTTACTACTTTCGATGACGTATGATTGGGGAGATGCAGATACGCAAGTTCCCTCAACTTACTCGCAAACTTCAACAGGCGCACCAACTAGATACGGGGGAAGAAACATTAACTACAACGCGACAAACGTACTTTATGGTGGTTCGTCTAAGCCAATAATGACCAGCGATATTCAGGGATCAGGTTTTTCCGCACAGGCTACTTTTGTGACTGTCGGTCAGACAGAACCTTTTTCCATACAGGGTATGGTCTTTGAATTTACAACCGCAGGGAGAAGATAACAGATGGCAGGGTATGTAAGGCAGTCAACTGCTAGTATTATAAACGGATCACCTATTACCGCACCTCCGATCAATGCGGAGTTTAACCAACTATTAGCAGCATTTAATGCAAGTACTGGTCACGGTCACACAGGTGCAACAGGAGATTCTCCTAAAATAAACTTAGCAACTTCGGTGTCAGGATATTTGCCACAAGCCAATGGTGGTATGGGTGGTGCAAACAAAATGGATGCCACTACAACACCTGCTGTAACTAACGATAATACAGAAGGCTATGCACCCGGTTCTTTATGGGAAAATACAACTACAGGCCGTATTTATATATGTGTAGGAAGTGCCACAGGAGCAGCCGTTTGGCGTGAACTTGTTCAAGTAGAAAGCGGAAATGCTATACTTCCTGTTGCTACTGACACTATAGACCTTGGATCTAATACCCAACGCTTTCAAGATTTGTTCCTAAGTGGTGGTATCGCAGCTACTGGAAATGTAACTGTAGGCGGTACTCTTACCGTAACTAGTGGAACAACACTGAGTTCTACACTAGGAGTAACAGGTGATGTCACAGTGGCAAATCTGTCTGCTTCTGGAACAACTGTTATTACCTCAATAGATTTAAACTCTGGTGCTATCGATAGTACAACTATCGGTACAACAACCCCTGCAGCTGGTACGTTCACTACCCTTAATGCAAACACTAGCCTTGTCGCGGCTACAGCCGACATAAATGGTGGTACGGTAGATAACGCTACTATAGGAGCTTCTACTCCCTCTACAGGTTCATTCACAGATTTAGGAGCTTCGGGAACGACTACCTTAGCCACCGTAGATATAAACGGGGGCGCAATAGATGGAACAAATATCGGAGCGAATGCGTCTGCTACAGGAGCATTCACTACAATCTCGACTTCAGGTCAAGCTACACTTGCTACAGTTGATATTAACGGTGGCGCGATTGACGGTGCTACTATTGGGTCTAGCTCAACTTCTAGCGGTGCTTTTACTACTTTGTCAGCTTCTGGCGGTTACACTGGTACAGTAACAGGTACAGTAACTGGCAATGTTACAGGAAATTTAACGGGTGATGTCACAGGAGATGTTACTGGTAATATTACAGGTAATGTAACATCTTCTGGCTCATCTTCATTTAACAATGTTACCATTGATGGTACGCTGAATATGAATGCTGGTACAACAGCTACTATTCAGAATTTAACTTCTCCAACAAACGATACCGATGCAGCTACGAAAGGTTACGTAGATACTCAAGTTGCAAACTTAGTAGATAGCGCACCGGGAAATTTGAATACGTTAAACGAACTTGCAGCGGCTTTAAATGATGACAACGCATTTTCGACTACCGTAACAAATTCTATAGCCACTAAGCTTCCACTAGCAGGTGGAACTATGAGTGGTGCTATCGCAATGGGTACATCTAAGATCACAGGTCTTGGTGATCCTACAGCTGCACAGGATGCTTCTACTAAGACATATACTGATACACAGAGAGATACTCGCGTAGCTAAATCAGGCGATACAATGTCTGGTAATCTAGCTATGGGTACTAATAAAATTACAGGATTGGGTACGCCTACTTCTGGTACAGATGCTACAACAAAAACTTATGTCGATGGTATTTTAGGAAGTGCTACGGCAGCGGCTACATCAGCTACCAATGCCGCAACTAGTGAAACTAACGCGGCTACAAGTGCTTCAAATGCAAGTACTTCTGCCACTTCAGCTTCATCTAGTGCTACCTCAGCCGCAGCTTCATATGATAGCTTTGATGACAGGTACTTAGGTGCAAAATCTTCGGCTCCAACAGTAGATAATGATGGTGATGCTTTAGTAATTGGAGCATTGTACTTTGATACTACAGCAGGGGCTATGAAAGTCTACTCTGCTTCTGGATGGACTAACGCAGGTTCTTCAGTAAACGGAACTTCCGACAGACAAACCTATACAGTATCAAGTGCAGGTCAGACTGTATTTTCAGCTACGTATGACTCTGGCTACGTAGATGTCTACATGAATGGTGTAAAATTATTAAATGGTACAGATTTTACTGCTACTAATGGTACAAGTATTACATTAGCAAGTGGTGCTGCTGTAAACGATATTATAGACATTGTTGCTTACGGAACATTTACCTTAGCTGATCACCTAACAGAAACGCAGTCTGATGCGAAGTATGTACAGCAAACGCATACTGGTAATGTTGATGTTACTGGCACTGTAACGGCTGATGGGCTGACTGTGGATGGTGTAACTTCTTCATTTGATACAACTCCCTCAACATCAGGTTTACAATTACATTTTGAAACTGATACAGGTTTAGGCTCAATAGGCTCTTATGTTAGTGGTGGTGCTGGTCTTGGTTTTTATACACATACAGGGACAGACTCTCTTAAACAACGAATAAAAATATCAGGCGGTGGCAACATATCCTTCTATGAGGACACAGGCACAACGCCTAAGTTCTTCTGGGATGCGAGTGCGGAGAGCTTAGATTTAGGAGATGTCACAACTGCTGTTCTAGCAACTTTGCGATTAAAAACTGCAGGTTCAAATAATGCTGTTGCTTTAAACATTGAGGAAAATTCTGGAAATGAGGGTTGGGGTTTAGGTGTAAATGCAAACGGAGATTTAAAGTTTTACAACTCTGGTACAGGCACATCAACAGGCAATTCAGCAGTAACTTTTTCTGACGATAATAAAGTTGGAATTGGCACTAGTCCTACCTATGCTTTAGACGTTGAATCAGACAACTCTGGTGGTCTTGTTGCCGAGTTTGTAAATACAGCAACTAGTATACCTCAAGGCGTTCTAATAAATTTTCCAAACAACACACCAAACGTAACCAATCGTTTCTTTTTGAAAATGGAAGATAGCACCAGTGTTAAAGCTGAAATAAACACTACTGGTGGTGGCTACTTTATGGGAAATGTCGGAATTGGTGATAACAACCCACCCTCACGACTTACTGTTCTAGGTGACAACAGTGCTGCTCCAGCCTCAAATGGGGCAGGGATAAATGGAATACAAGTCACGCGTACAACAAGTTCTTCTGAAAATCTTTATATTTATACTGGAGATGCTAGTCTTACTGGCTGGGCTGGAACTGCTTATCCGGGGCGAATTGAAGGATTTGGTGTCAATTCACTTGAAATCGGTACTCGCAATGAAAAACCAGTGGTATTTGCTACGAATAATACTGCTCGTATGACCATCGACAGCAATGGTACGGTCTCGTTCAACTCTGTGGGAAATATAAGTGCTTCAGGTGGTGATTTACTTATTTATAGCACTGAAGCAAGCCATACAGGATTACGTTTTGGTGAAGGATATGTATTCCCTGTAGACAATTCTGGGGGTACTACAAACGGTACAGTAGACCTTGGTATACCAGGTGCTTCTTCCTTTAAAGACCTTTATCTCGATAACAGAGTAAAATTAGGGGCTAGTGGTGGTATTGAGTTTGGTCATGCTACAGCTTCATCACCAGCTTCAGCTTCTAGCACTCTTTTAGATCACTACGAAGAGGGAACTTTTGAACCTACGTTTACTTTAAGCAGTGGCACAGTAACTATGAACTCTGTGTATAATACAATGTCTTACACTAGGGTTGGAAGACTTGTTACAGTGTTTGGTTTGGTTATTACTGCAAGTGTATCAAGTCCTGGTGGAAATTATCTTTTTATTGATAATCTACCGTACACCTCTTGTAATTTAACTGAAGGTTCTGGTCGTAGTGGCGGTGGAGTATTTTATTGGGATGGAAGTAATCCTCATGTTCAACCTTGGGAAATATCAGAAGCTACTACACGATTAACTGTTTATATGGGTAATGGTGGGGCCAGTAATTTAACAGGTGGCGATGATTTTTATTTTTCATGCACATACCAAGTACCTTAAAGGAGATAAACAGTGGCATTAACAGAAGAACAAATAGAAGATAAAATAGAAATTGTAGGAGAATTTAAACACATTCATGTGCGTACAGCTACGGTAATCAAACGAGATGGTATAGAGATTAGCCGTAGTTTTCATCGTCATGTAGTTACACCTAATGCAGATACTTCAGGGGAATCTGATGACGTAAAGGCAATTTGTGGAATAGTTCACACAGACGCTGTAAAAACAGCCTATGCACAACATTTAGAAAATAATTCACCAAAATAATTAATTGGACCAAATAACATTTAACTAAGGATATTATTATGGGAAAAAAGGAAAAAGCACCCACAATTATTGTAAACGAAAAAGAATATGAAATTGAAGGAATGACTGATCAACAAAAAATTATGATCAACCACATTACTGACTTAGATAGAAAACTATCAAGCACACAATTTAATCTAGACCAATTAAAAATAGGTCGAGAAGCATTCATTAATATGTTGGCAAAATCACTGGAAGAACCACCAGTAGAGGAAGCCGCTTAATCCATTAACTGAAGGACTAGCGCATGAGCAAGGCACGTACATTAGCTGACTTAATATCGGACAACGCTGAATTAGCAGATGGTCAAATATCTGTTGCTGAGGTAGTCGGAGCAGCACCTCTCGCTAGTCCAACATTTACAGGAACGGCTACAGGAGCTGCTTTCTCTGGTCCTCTAACTGGTAACGTAACTGGCAACGTAACTGGTAATGTAACAGGGGATATAACAGGTAAGTTAACTGGAAGCGAAATAAACGTATCAGCCATATCCGCAACCATTAGCGACACAGCCGTAGACGTATTCGTTTACGACACTTCAAAAGATAGCGATGGCGGTGCTTGGAGACACAGAACACAGAATACTTCTTGGTATAATGAAACCCTAAGCACTAGCACCCGTGGTTCTCGTAAAGAGTTTCCATCGGTGGCTGTTATTGTGGCTGATAGCAGTGCGACAGAGACTAACATATATGATGGTGATGACCCTGATCTGCCACTTTGGATGTCTTTTGATAACAGTGCTAACTCAATCTTACGTTCACACGGAACAGGAATGAACATAGCTATGCTTAATGGCAAGTTAATGGTAGGTCTTGCGCCAAATGATGCAGGTATAGCGGAAATTGACTTCTTATCTGACAGTGCGTTTAGGCACACTACAAGTAGCAGTTACGCAAACAAGGGTAGATATAACGGTAGTATCGCTGAACGTAATTCAGGCAAGGGATTTGATGGGGTTGTAGCTAATACTATTTTAAACCAATATGTCAACGATGTAGCCATGACCGTTCTTCCCAATGCACCTATTGATGTTGCTACGGGGTTGCCTGTACCAACCATAGCGATTGCTACTGGTGGGGGTGCTACCATTATTAAAGATGATGGTGTTACTGTGTCTAAAGCTACTACTGCGGATGCTTTGCACAAAAGTGCGTGGCTAGGGCGCAACTTAGTTGTTACGGCTCCTTTGTATTATGGTATTTACAAAGATATTAGCGTAGGAGAAAGTTCATCTTATTTAAGTAACACTTCAGACGCAAATTACTATTGGGCCGATAATGACAATGGAACGGCAGCTTTTAATTTTCCACGTCCTTTAGGCAATGCTGATAAATTAGTTACGATTGAGCCTAGAACTATAGTTACTTCAACTACAGCTCAGACTGTTAATGATTTTGACGGGCAAGATGGTCTAACTATACATGAACTTAGTGAAAGTGACATTAAAGATAATACAAATGGAATGAATGCTTATATAGCTTCTGATTACAATACAGGATGGCAAATAGGAAATAATAAACTTAGTACACTATCTGATACGGATACTACGGATATTTCATATACAAATCTTCTAAGTGGTGACGACAGTACTTTTACAAGCGGTACAGGAAATTGGGTTGCATCAAATGCTACTCTTTCGCAAGTAAGTAATGCTTTGCGTGTAGCAGATAATGGTGGGTATTCTAATGCTTATTTAGCAGTTACAACGGTAGTCGGAACTTCTTATGTATTTGAAGCTACCGTTTCTAATAATGGAAGTTACGCAACTTTGTCAGCCAGTACTGCAATTCCTACAGGAAGTGATTGGGGAACATATGGAACTTCAAGATCTACAGCAAATGGTTATTTAGCTTTTAGTTTTACAGCAACAACTACAACAACTTATTTAATGATGGGGTCTGAAGGGTCAACATCTACAGATTATGATGATGTAAGTTTAAGTGTAAGTGAAAAAGATCGTTCAGTATATCAAAATGGTCTACGAATATATGGAACTGTGACCAAATCGGCTGTAGCTACTGGTGCGGATTTGGTGGCTTATAGTGGGTTCTCTTCTAACGGCAACTATTTATCTCAGCCTTATAATTCACATTTAGATTTCACTGGTGACTTTTGTATATCAGGTTGGTTTAAATCTGCTAGTTCTGGTGATCCTATTATTAATAGGCTTCGCAATAGCAATAGCGCAGGGTCAGGATTTTTAATAAGCACAGGTTCTAATTCAACTTTAACTTTTGCTATTTACACTCAAGGTTTTCAATCCACTGGTAGAACTACTATATCTACAACTAGCACCCACACAGGATCTAATTGGCAACAAGTTTTTGCAATTCGCCGTAGTGGTATGATGGAACTGTATGTAGATGGAAAGTTGATTGGTACTGCTAACCAAGGAAATACAAGTTTGGCAGATACGTCAGAAAAACCACCATTACTATTAGGTCAAAGCCACAATTACGGAACACATTTTGGAGGATATTTAGCTCTTTGGCGCATTTCAGCCACAGCCCCATCCCCAGACCAAATTAAAAAAATGTATGAAGACGAAAAACGTCTTTTTAATACAAATGCAAAAGCCACTTTATATGGTAGCAGTGATACGGTAACAGGCTTGGCACATGACGATATTACCAAAGAACTTCATGTAGGAACTTCAGCAGGTAGATCAACTTTTCAAGGACTTTCCAGAACAGCAAATACAACAAATGCCGTTGGCGTATCTATTAGCGCAAGCAATGGTCTTGTGGCAGATGATTAGGAGCAAACATGACAGTTAATGTATCAAAACCAAACATTAATATTAGATCAGAATTAGCTGACATAAAAAAGACCACAGGCATAGCAGGCGAAGCAATGCTACGGGCTGAGACACCACAGGAACAGTTTCAGCTTATCAATGCGGGTCGGAAGAACTTTTTTTATAATGGTGCAATGAACATTGCCCAGAGATCGACTTCGGCAGTTACTGTCTCAGATAACTCAAATGAAGGATACTCTACTGTAGATCGGTGGAAGATAGACTTTGGTAGCGGAATGGGCGGTGCTTTGGCAGCGGAACAGGTAGGTTCACCTTCTGGACATGGCGAGTTTTCAAAATCACTCAAGCTATCATGTACTACTGTAAACGGCGGGTCTATGGCATCAGGTAGCACAAGATTTTTATCTGTCGCCCAATACTTGGAAGGTCAAGACTTACAGCATTTAGCTTATGGAGAGCCAGACGCTAAAGATTTAACGTGTTCTTTTTGGGTATATACAAACAAAACAGGACGCTACGGGTTTTCTATTATAACACAGGATAGTAGTTCTGGCTTTGACGTTTGGGGTTCGTATTTTGATGTTCATACAGCTAATGCTTGGCAAAAAGTAGTTTTCACTATTCAAGGAAATACAGCCGCTGATATTAAGTTCACCAACAGTTATGGTTTACTGCTAGACATATATCTATCGGTTGCTGCTAACAGGGCGGGTGTATCAGATAGTCAGTGGCAAGGTTATAGCTCTGCCCGTGTTCCCGGGGCTTACACAGATTACGTTGATTTCTTAGACAATACTTCAAACGTATTCTACGTCACAGGATTGCAGCTTGAAACAGGCAAAGTCGCCACCCCCTTTGAACATCGCAGCTATGGCGAAGAACTGGCGTTGTGTCAGCGGTATTATCAGAAATATACTGTTGCTGACACCTATCACTATATTGGTGGCTTAACCGCTGCCTTAACCACCACTGGTTTAGTGCAGACATTCCGTTTAAGTCCTTCAATGAGGGCTGCCCCTAGTTTTACCTCGACGGGCTTTAGATGGAAAAGACTGTCTGGGGGATTATCGAACATGACATTGTCTAGCGTTTCTGTGAATGATGCGACAACTACAGATGTGGATGTAAGGTGGGTTTTATCCAGTACGACTAATGTGGGCTACGTTGGATTTTTGGAAAGCAACGGCGACAGTGGTGCTAGATTAGAATTTATAGCGGAGTTATAAGATGGCATATACAGCAAACAACATAGACGGTGTATTTAAGTCAATAAACTCAAGCAACTTTTTTTCCATCCCCCTAGACCCTTCAAACCGCCACTATCAAGAAGTCCTAGACGCAATCATTGAACAAGGCGCAGACTGCTTTGACGGTGACATCCCAACTGAACTACAAGCAGCGGCTGATGCTAAACTATTTGCTAAACAACTGAAAGAATACAAAACAGCCACAGCTAGACTAGCACAGTATGAAGTTGAAAAAGGGCGTGATGAAGTCAAGGAAACTAGGAATACAGGTAGGAAAGTTCAAAACGATAAAGAAGAATGGGTAGATGAAACTGAAGAAATTATTATTCAGTCAAAGATTGATCCTGTTGAGCCTACAATCACACGGTGGATGTACTCAGATGACCTTGAGGCAGATCCTACTCAGGAAACAATAGAAAACCCACTTATTACAAAAGACAAAGCAGAACGTGCAGAAGCACAGGCTGTAGTAGATGCTACACCTCAAGCTGTTAAAGATGCGGCATAATATACTTGCAAAAACACCTAATTAGGTGTTATAATGATTGCATATTAAATTTATAAAATTAGATACTTATGACCGTTTACGTAAGACGGCTTAGAGACACAGACTTACCTTCAGTACTACAAATAGCAAAATGGCTACACGAAAACTCAAGGTACAAAGTTTTTACTTATAAAGAAGAAAAAGTTAAACGTCTTTTGTCTATGAGCTTAAATCCTAAAAGTCCAGTGTTCGTAGTTGTGGCACTTAATAAAGATAATAACAAAGTAATTGGATATTTTCATGGTTATGTTGATGAACATTATTTTAGCAATATGAAATACGCAGGTGATTGGGCTGTATGTATTTTACCTCAATACAGAAGATATGCTCCAAAAGTATTAAAACAAATGATTTTAGCTTTTGAAAAATGGGGCAAAAGCAACGGCGCAGAAGAAATATCAATCGGAGCTTCTACAGAAGCTTACGGTACTGGATATAAAAAATTTTTAACAAGAATGGGCTATAGGGATGTTGGCTTCCTAGCCGTGAAAGGGGCATAAAATGAGTTTTAATAGAAGTACAAACGTTACCCAAACTGGCCTTGGTGATGCTCAATATGATGAGCTTACTGCTAACATAGGCGGTGTAGGCGAACAAGTAGAAGAAGGTTTTGTAGGAGCCAGTGAACAACTTGGGGGAATATCTCAGGATGTATCTGGATTATCTGGTTCTATAGGTGGAGTAGGTAGTAAGGTTGATACTGGATTTACTACTTTAGGTGACAATTTAAGTACTTATGGAGATGCTATCTCATCCGCACAAACTGCTGCAAATGCAGATAGAAAAACATATTACGATAATTTACTTCAAGCTATGAAAGATAATGTTGGTGGTTTAGCTACGCAAACATCTGTAGATACTGGTTTTTCGGATATTACTGGAAGATTTAATACTGTTGATAGTAATCTTAGTGGAGTTCAAGACTCTGTTAATGAGGTTAGTACTGACTTAGGTACAGCGCAAAGTTCCATAGACGCAGGCTTTGCTGATGCTACTGGTAGGTTTGATACTCTAGATACAAGTATGACAGATGCTGAAGCTGATAGAGCGTCTAATTTAGATGCTATGAGTACACAACTAACAGATACTCAAGCCAATGTATTAGGTGGTCAAGGAGAAATACAACAAGATTTAGATACAATGTCCAATACTCAGGATGTGTATGCTGAACAAATGATGGGCAACCAAGACACGATGCTTGCTAATCAAGGCCAGTTTATGTCTGATTTTGATACGTATGTAGATCGTTATGGACAAGACACAACACTAGCACAACAGTCAAGGGCAGATTTAGCAGAAGCTCAAGCCAATCAAACAGAAGCTTTACGTGATGATTTAGGAATTTTTGCTCAAGCAGCTGCTACAGGCCAACAAAATATTCAACAAAAGATAGGTAATCTTGGAGAAGGTACACAGACAGGATTTCAACAATTAGGAGATGCTCTAGGCACTGGTTTTACAGATGCTTCTACTGCCGATCAAATTGCACAACAAAACTTAGCTGTAAGATTAGGTAATGTTAGAGATCTTGTCCAAAATGTAGGTGACACTATTGGGGCAGATACAAAAGCTCAATATACTCAACTTGCTAATGCTTTTGATGACAACGGTACTTTAATATCCAACGCGATTGATGATCAAGGTAATACAATTACTCGTACTATGGATGAACAGGGTATTATTGTTGAGCGAAAACTTGATAGTCAAGGTAATGAGATTAGCGCAGTACAAATGGACGTTAATCAAATGCTTGGTAATGCAGAAGCTTACGA
>CENQ01054374.1_pt1 | contig 14335 bp, 9 predicted proteins | sample 356171 | NCBI WGS metagenome assembly CENQ01 (sample SAMEA2619802, study PRJEB7988) | marine metagenome | biome: marine biome (ENVO:00000447); feature: surface water layer (ENVO:00002042); material: "saline water (ENVO:00002010), including plankton (ENVO:xxxxxxxx)" | depth 5 m
AGTAGGTCTAGCAATTATTTTTTTTACGATGCTGACAATGTTTGTTTGGATAATTTATTTTTATATTAGACTATTTTAGAAACTACTATCTCTCCATCCGCCTTTATTAGTTATTATATCTCCAGGTATGGAAAGTATTGAAAATAGTGTGTCCTCATCATCAGCTGGTCCTGCAACATTGGCAAATAATTTATCGCTGAAAACAACAAGTTCTGACAATATACCCTCTCTTACATATGCGCAGGCATTTGCATTTGGATTTTGCACATCTCCTGGTGTTTCTAACTGTAATTCAGTAGCATTATTAGTTCCACATTCATCATCAGCAGCACATATAAATGCATGTCCTTGGTTACAGATATCTTGGATAGGTGGTTGATAAACCGGATAATAAACCTTACCTTTAAACAAAGTAGGAGATGCTGATGCTTTTCTGAATGTTCTTATAGGGTAAAAATTTCCACCACTATCTTTTTCAAGATGTATAACCCAGGCTTGCTTAGCTTCAGGTATAGGACAATTTACATCGCCAGTATTTCCAGTAACATTTAAACAACTGTCTGTAGCGCCTCTATTATCAATACTGCTTGCATCATTAGCACCTGCATGTGCTTTTTTTATAAATTCAGGATTTATTTGTATATTCTCTCCACCAGTGCCTGCTGTACCGGTAGTTACAGTCGATGATGTTGAAATAGGTTTTGGAATAGTTACATTATTGAGATGTTTCCAATATGGATAATGTTTATCTTGTATACCATATAGAATATTATCGATGTCAACAGAACGATTACCAAGATCTATAAAGTTACCCGTTGAACCAAACAACCAAAAACCTCCATCGCTCACCCCTAAACCTGCATCCATTGAAAAATACGAATATCTAGCATTTGCTTCATTAGCGTCCAATCTAAACAGTGTTGTTTGATCATAAAGTTCTGTCTGGTCTGGTATTAACTTACCATCTTCGAACCCTTGAGTGTTGCTAGATAAATTAATCTTTGTAATTTTACCCTCTAGATCATTTATGTAAACAAGTGCACCTCTCCACGGTATATTTGGTGCAGTGTCTGGAGTAATAACCACAGGGCTCGCTGGAACAGCATTTGTAATATCACTTCCATTTGGAGTTTCTTCTTTGACTGTACCAAAATATAAACCTCGAGGTGATGTATCTACAATATGTATTGGTCCTGCATTAGACTCTGCTCCGTGCAACAATCCTGGTAAGCCGTCACCATGTGACTCAAGATCAACTAAGAAAAGTGCAGACCCTCCACACTTATCGCCCTTACTCATACCAGCACCAAGTATCGCTACATATTTATCTTTATCAACAGTACTATTTGTACTTGAAGGTATTCTAGCTATTTTCGGAGTTGACCATGTCTCTCCAAGCTTAGAATAATCGTAACCAATCGGATCTGTACCTGAAGCACCTAAACAGGCAGTTATAGTAATTTGATCTGATAGTGAAGGTTCTATCTCTGAAGGACTGACGTTGAAAGTTTTTGCACTACTAAAAGTTACTTTTAATAAACCCCCTCCTGCACCATCATCAACTATTTCAGAAGTTATAGGAATAGGAGTACTTCCTTCAAATGCACTCAATAAACCGTCAGGAATAGTTCCTCCAACATCAATACCAAGATCAATTTCAGGGAAGTGAAAACTAGAACCTCTGTAACAAGAATTAGTTCCATTCTCTCTAAAATCAGTAGTGCTTTGACATGGAGCAATTCTATTTTGTTCAGTAAAACTACTATCACCATCTGCTTCATAAGCCTCATTATAATTGCTTTGAGCCATATCTCCCTCCGCTGACTGAAGTAATGATGATGATGTAGAATTATAATCATATTGTCTTATATCTCCAAGATGGTCAGAAACTAAAACTCTTGATTTTATTCTATCATTATAAATTGAAAACATATGAACTGGTTGATAAGGATCAGTGACTTGAAGCACAGAAAATCCAGGACCACCTCTTCCATATGGGACGAACAATACAGTTTGCCAACTTTTAGACTCATCTGGGTCAGGTTTACCATCGGTCCCTACTGTAAAACCATAAGTAAATATATCATGGACTACTGGAGATCCATCAACACCAAAGATAGGATTAGTTCCACCAGTGTTATTTTCTCCAACTTTACCATCATAATCTGCATTTACAATTTGTGGTAATTGCATTGCAATAAATGGAGGTATGAAACCCCAAATTTCCTTACCGTTCTCTGCTTTGATAGCATGAAGTATTCCGCTATTGGAACCGGCATATATAATGTTATCTCTGTTTGAATTAGCTGCCATGAAACTTTGATACCCGTTTTTAGCTCTCCAGTAAGCCTCCTCGTTAGTTCCTGAAAAATTGGTAGTCATCTCTGGAGGTCCTACTTCTATTAATTGTGAATGATAAATATCGCCCATAACATGCTCTCTTACCTCTTCAATTGCATCGCAATCACCTGAATAATTAAAATAATCATTACCTTTCATAAATAAAATTATTCCATTAGTTTCATCGCCCCAAAAGGCATCTGCACCTTTTGTTGTACAATCCGAAGTTCCATCAGCCTTGTGATAATCTGGAATTGTATAACCTAAGTAATCAAATAAAACTTTTATTTGATCTGCGTTATCTGTATTAAAGTTATCAGGTGTACCCTCTCCATAATTAGTGCTCGGAATGGCCGACCAAAGGTTTCTTCCATCTGCTTCAGTTCCCTTTTTAGACAGTGTTTTAAGTTCATCGGCCGCACTCCAATTATCAGCTTCAGTAAGCGTATGTGTAACCTCTCCTTTAGAGTCGATAGATTTTCTTAAAATTGTTCCTTTCCACTCTCCAAACTGTTCATAAGAAAATTGTGCTTGATATAAAGACCCACCCTCTTCAATTGTTGCCGTAATAGATGGAGCGGTAAATGCTAATCTGTCAGCAATGATTTGTCGTATTTTTGCGGTTAAAGTTGTTTTTAAATCCTCTGGGGTAAGTGCTACGATGGCTCTTTCGCAATCATCATCTGCAGCACAAGCTGTTGCATCAGCTGCATCACTTGTTCCTATTCTTGTAAGTTCATGAAACCTTTGAAGATTATCACCTGTAATTCCACCACCATAGGCAACATAAAGTGATTTAACTCCTTTTTTTCTTAATCTTTCCATTAAGCCTGCTGCACTACCTGCCTGACCTAAGACACCCGTATTTCTCATAGCTCCATCACCAATGACTATGACATAATTTAACTGACACTCAGCTTCGCTATCTACTAATTGCCCTCCAGCATTTTCATCAAGAAAATAATGATGCGCTAGTTGTGCGAATGCATTAGCGTCTGTTCCCCATGCCATTCCCAATGGTGTAAAAACGTCCATTATCTGATTTGCACCGGCTGGACTGATTGCAACATTTAAACATCCATCTACATGACATATCGTGCTTGTTCCATTTGGATGCTGATTAGATGCTGTGCCTGAGTTCTCTTGACTAACATTTAGAACATCAATTGTCGTTTCTACTCCAGCCTCGTCTGTTACAGTTTGTTGACTTACTGAAGATGATATTGCAGAGCTGGTACCTCCCCAACCTCCGTAATAATTACAATCATTGTTACGATGGCAATAAGCACCTCCTCTACTTCCCCTTCTTCCTTGGTTTTCTCCTGCATTCCAGTGACCGAAACCAAAATGAGCTCCCGTTGTAAGAGTGGTGTCATTAACAATTGCTTGTATTGCTTGCTTTACACCATCCCATCTTCTTACTCTTGGACCTCCCATATTTTGAAGCCAAGCGCTGTCTCTATCTGCATCTGTAAAAAGATCTTCATCAAATACATCCACATAGCCACGCCCTGATGCAGTTAAAATTCTTGTGTTACCTGGATTTGCAATGCTTCTAACAAAATTAAGTCCCCAGGGTCGATCAAATTTAACATCATCGGCATCTATAGTAGCAGGAGTACCTGTGCCAATATTTTTAGAAATATCTCTAATACCTCTTCCTATACCTGTAACGACTGTGCAAGTTGTGTCTGTTAAAGTTAATTTTTGTATGGCGTGTTGTATGCTGCTTGAAACATATATAGTGTTACTATCATCAAGTGAAACTTCAACTCCCGTAGCATGCATTCTCTGTGTCCGTGGTGATGGACTATTTTCATCCTCGCATCTTCTAACTTCAGCTCCAATATTATAAGCGTTACCTACTTGTGTCAGAGTGAGCCCGACTAAATGACCATTTCTACTGTCAGAAATATAAAATATAGTTCCCTCATTGTTAACACTTATTCTACTTCCAAACTTCGTGATATCTTGACCACCAAAATTTTGTAATTCACATCGCAAGGTATTCAAATTACATGATTTAAAATAACCGCTTCTATTTCTAAATCCACTACCAGAAAAAAAGAGATAAGGAGTGCCACCTATAACCTTAATATCAAAATCATTCACCCTTGATCCTGCTGGTCCAGCTATAGCATATCTGCAAGTACGGCCATCTTCAGTAAAGCCAAAAATATAATTCCTTGTTCTATTTATCCTGCTATTTACAAAAATTGTGTTTGCACCATTTAAATTTTGTATAAATTTTACTGTAGAAACTTTCCTTAAATTTTGCCTCCTAATGCCTCTAGTGCTATCCACTTCAGTGCCACACCCTGCATTTGGAATACGTCTAATATTAAAAGTTCTATCTCTGGTACCATCGGTATTATATCTCAATAAACCGCCGATTGCTCTTCTTGCATTTTGTCCAATCAAAATTCTATCTTGTGAGTCTAGTGCAACTCCTGTTGATTGCCCAAGTCCGTCACTTCCAATCCAAGTACCCATACTGGCAGAACTATCAACCAGAAATAAAATATTTGCAGGCACATCACCTTCTCCAGCACCAGGTGGAACAGGTTTTGCATTAGCATTATTAGTTAAAATTAATGCAATGAAAAATATAAATATTTTTAGTGTCTTTAACATAATCTATTGAATGAAATCTATAACCTGCTCTCCAATTGTGTTATTTAGCATTTTTACATTTGTAATTTTTAGAACTTCCACTATTTCACCCCTTAGTTCCATTTTAGTATAGTATACTAATAAATTACCAATACTTAAATCTTTAAAACCTTTCCAACTTTCACCCTTAGCATCTTCACCTGGATCTTTAATATTAAATTTGGTAAATTCATAAATTTCATTATTAAATTCTTCATCTACTGAGGTTAATATTATTCCAGCAACTTTGTTGTCATAAATGATAACTTCAAGATCAGCATTTTCAAGTTGAGATCCCTCACAATAATCGATAGCTGCTGCCAAATATTTTACAGAGGCTTCTTTTTCATAAAGATCGGCATTGTGCGCATCTAGAAATTCAAACTTAGTTTGAGCGGTATTTATTGAAGTTCCAATCGGTACCTGAAGCAAATCACAAGCAAATACAGGGCTTGAAAAAAATAGGAATAATAAAATTTTTATAAAGATTCTTTTCACAATAAAATTATAAATAGAATAGATTATTATTTCAACAGATGAAGATGATCATTTTAAGTATTATTTAATAAAACTAATGGGCTAAAATTATGATCTTTTCTAGTGGAACTAATATTTCGGGATTATTTGCATTTCCCATCATGCCACAGCCATAAATTTTATATGCGGTTCCTTTTTTCTGGGAAGTCGTAGAGGTTTTCTTTAGGCTCATTCCTGATCCTTTGAAGACAGAAGAGCCAGAGTTAACAGAAAAGAATTCATATCTAAATTTTTGGATAAATTCTTCTTCTTTTTCAAATGCATCCTCTCTTTTGTCTTCAGCGTCAATAGAAGTTAAAGCAGCCTTTTTTGTATCAGAAAAAATTGGAGCAATTAAGTCATAAAAGCTTTGATCTTGAAGCTGTTCCACTACTTGAAAAGATGATTCCCTAGATAAATTTCTAAAGCTTCTATAGCAAGGTGTCTGTTCTGGTGCAGCATCATCTGCAGTTCCATCGTTATTTATGTCTCCATTTCTTGGAACATACCTTTGGGCTCTTTGTCTTACTCCTGATGAGTCAACTGGGCCCATCATTTTATCAATTAAACTTTTTTCAGCCTGCATTAAGGCAGTTTCAGCAACATAAAATGTTTGTTGATAGTGGTCGCTACTATTATTGCCTTCATGATCTGAGGATGCAATTACAACTAAACCACCACCCATTAGAGACATCACAAGTAAAAGCACCAAGGATAATACTAAAGCAAAACCTTTTTGTTTACTCTTAATCATTGAAGACCTTGCCCTCCAATATTTCTGGTGTGAACTGAAACAATCACTGTATCTCTGAGAAATCTATCAACAGTGTTTTTATTTCGATTTGTTAATCCTAATAATTGTCTATTGGCAGCTTCTTTAAAAAAATTATCTTTCGATCTAAATATAATTTTTATATCAACTCCTCTAATATCATAAATCCTATCATTTATTGATGCATGTTCTGGTGCTGGATAAAAAAAAGAGTCTCCAGAACTTTTTATTATCCGACCATTCTCATCAAATGGTATGAACTCCATGTCTTCTATGTGATCTCTTATCAAAGCTGGCTGAGCAGTGCACTCGTCACAAGTGGTGACCCAACTTCCAGTTTCTGCTGGAGGAAATGCGCAGGATACTTCTATTCTTTGTTCCCAGCCCTGAACAAGTTTAAAGGCACCATATCTGTTTATTTTTTTTATACCACTTGGAGTGACTACATCGTCAGTACCTGTTTTTTTTGCAAAATACGTAATTCTGTATTTTTTATATGGCTGTAAAAGATCTTGATCGCTAGCCATATTAAAGTCCTCATAAACAATTTGAATTTGGTCACAACAAAGATCTTGTTCACCTGTAACTGCAGATGACCCTCTCGTTTCAGTAGATCTATTCGGTCCCAATGTATTTCTTCTTATTACTAACGGGTTATGACTAGTATCAGTATCAAACGTTGCAGTAGGACCATCATCAAAGCCATCATCAAAACCTAAATAACTTAGTTTCGGTAACGCCATTCCAGGTGTACAACTCATTGGGGCTGCAGCTGTCTTAGCGGCATATTGAGCAATTTCATGACTTCCAGCATAATATTTAAATCCAGCCATGCGAATGTCTCTCATCAACATTGAGACTAAATCTCTGCTCGCTCTACTTATTTTAGCTTTTTCACTTACTTGATTGTAAGATTTATTAACTACGTCATACGAGGTGTACATCGCAGCCATCATGATAGAAGTGATCATTATTCCAATTAATATTTCAATTAAGGACAAACCAGTTATAGATTTTGAAAATTTTTTGTTCATTAATTCTTTAAAAAATAATCGGTTTGAAAATATAAAAATTTTCTTTTTTTACCATCGTTCAAATTCATTTGTACTCTTCCAATGTACATTAAATCATCTTTTACATAAGGTTCTTCCACACCGTTAACCAAACGAGTGTTATCATTTGGCATTCCTTCATCTAAAAACGTTCCTGGATTATCTGGATCTTCTATTCTCATATTAGAATACGTGCTTGAAATCTTAAAAACTTCTATATTTTTTCTTTCGTTGGTTCCTTTACAATTCAAATAACTTTTGTTGTTAAGTAATGCTTCCCATTTTCTGGTTTTCATTAAGTGACCGTCCGTTGTGGAATCACCATAAACATTGCCAGTATTTGTTGAGCTTGTTCCTGCACTTGCATTATTACAAAAATCAAGCGCTGAATTGATTTCTGATTTCCCTTCATCAGAAGCTAGAAAATCTGAAAAATTTATTGACTCACCTGCTCTATTTTCATAGCCCACTAAATCCTCAGCAATTAAATTAGTTAAGTAATTTGCCTTTGTTCTTTCTCCAGATGAGTAAATAGATTGAACTGAATAGTTCGTCATTTGTAATATAGCAACAAATCCGATACCAATTATTGCAGTTGAAACCAAAGCCTCAAGTATTGATAGTCCTAAAATTTTTTTTATATCTTTTTTCATATCAATCGTCTCTATCTTCATCATCGTCTTCAGTATCAGTATATGGAATATCTATCCAGGTTCCTCCTGTAAATAGTTTGTTACCTTCATCATCTGTTCCATATTCATTATTCATTTTACTAATAGTTACATCTCCAAATCTGGTCCAATTAACAGTTTTATAATTATCATCATTTGTATTTCCGGATGGAGGTGCTTGCCTAGTATTATTGTCACCAACTTCTACATTACAAAGATCACCATCAAAATCCCTTCTACAAACATATATGAAATCTCTTGCACCAACGAACAATTCTCCACCATGATGATAAAACTTACCATGCCTTGAGAAACAGACTGAACCCTCTGTTATATCAGTCGTGACATCTTCTAGGGTTAATGTATAAACAAAATTTTTTAAATCTCCAGCATCATCAGCATCTGAGTCCCAATAACCATCAGTTATTAGTGGATCACATCGTGTTTCGGGACTACCGTTCCAATTACTTGTTCCATCATTCATTCTTGTAGCAAGATTTTGCATTGTCATGCCTTTTGATTCAATCTCAAGAGCTGTACCACTTGTATTTGTTATTAAAACTTGAACAAAACCAAACGTTCCTCTATCAATTTGAGAATTAATATTTCTAATTAAAGATTTTATTTTTACTGCACCTTGTCTAACTTCTCTCTCTTTTTTCCATTTGGAAAAATTAGGATAGGCAGTCGCTGAAACTATCCCAACGATGACAATAACAACAACTAATTCTAAAAGATTGAAACCCTTAATGTTCTTTTCCTGCGCCAGCATCAATTTTCCCTGCTTTAACTAATTCCTCTAAAGATTTTGCCATTGTAATCATCCCATCTTTAACGGCAGTTTGCATGATGCTGGGTATCTGATGAATTTTTGCTTCTCTAATTAAGTTTTGAATTGGGGCTGTACACTTCATCACTTCAAAAGCACCACAACGACCCTGACCGTCTTTAGTTTTTAAAAGTCTTTGAGTAACTACCATCTTTAATGAGGTTGAAATCTGCGCTCTAATTTGTGCTTGTTGCTCTGGAGGGAACACATCGATAATTCTATTAATCGTATTAGGTGCACCACTAGTATGTAGTGTTCCAAATACAAGGTGACCAGTTTCTGCAGCTGTTAGTGCAAGTGAAACAGTTTCCAAGTCTCTCATCTCACCGACAAGAATTACATCTGGATCTTCTCGAAGCGCTGCTTTTAATGCACTTGCGAAAGTTTCTGTTTGTTTACCGACCTCTCTATGTGAAACTATACTTTTTAAATCCTTATGAATAAATTCAACAGGATCCTCTACAGTTATGATGTTTGATGTTCTAGTTTTATTGATTTCATTAATAATTGCTGCAAGCGTAGTTGACTTTCCTGATCCTGTTGGACCAGTAACGAGAACAAGACCTTTATGCATGTCGACTATATCATATAATGATTGTGGTAAATCAAACTGTCCCATTTCAGGTATAACACTTTCTACTCTTCTTAAAACTGCAGCAGGACCATTGATTGTTTTGTAAAAATTAGCTCTAAATCTCAAACCACTTAATGTAACAGACGAATCTAATTCATGGGTGTCATTAAATCTTTTCATCTCCACTTCATTGCAATTAGTGGATATCAAGTCTTGTAAATCTTGGGGTTTGACAACCACATCTGGAACTTTATGAATTTCTCCTGTTTGACGAAAGGCAAGTGGCCATCCACTTCTAATATGAAAATCTGAAATTTTTTTATTATTTTTTGCTAATTCTTCTAATTTATCAAACATTCTATTATTTATGCATAATTATAATAAAAAACAATAATTTACTTCAATTAAAATAACCAAAATAGGTCATTAATTGATTATAAAATTAGTTTGACGATTGCCCTCTTCATCTCTTAATTGAACACAATAATCATTTGCTTTTAAATAAAACCTTTTTGTATAAACCCTAATCCAAATCTCAGTATCCTCAACTAGTTTGATATATGACTGACTATTATAATTTTTTACGTAATTTTCTGAATTTTTCCATTTTTCTACTTCGCATAGATCATAAATGCTTGGTTCTCGGTTAAACATATTCTTAAATGTACCCGATAAATGAAAATTTTCCATCATGAAAATCAAGAGGGCAATAGGTAAAATGTAGAAAAAATATTTTTTATTCAATTTGTTTAATAAGATTGAAATAATTATGATGTAAAAAGGAAAAAGAAAAATATTATATCCAAAAGTTTCTCTTAATATAAAAATAAGATTATAAATTAATAAACCGAATAAAAGCACGATAGATAGATATATAGAATTTTTTTCTTTAATCTTATAGGAATAGAATAAAATTAATAAGATCAGTAAAACAAAATGTAAACCTCTAAAAAAAATTTTTAAATCTACATTTAAAATTTTTGGGTTGTAATTTTCATTAAATTGTCCACTTAAATCATAATATCCTAAGATAGATTGAAATAGTGCTTTTATGGTAATTAAAATACTTACCTCATGACGCATTTCAAATGTTTGGTTGGTCATTAATTTTATAGGATTGGTTAATCTTAATAAGTTTAATTCATGAAATGGAACAATGTTAATAACATCTAACAAAAATACAAATAACAACCCCAAAACAAAACCAGAAAATATCATTCCGAGAGAAACAATAATTTGATTAGAGTTAATTAAATAATATTTAGATAATAATTTTATAAAGATAAAATAGAATACAATAAAAATTAATAATAAAAATAAATCTTCATTGTGTAATAAAGAAAAAGCTGGATCATTTAATTCATTTAAAAAAAATTTTGACAAAGTAATTTGAGTTAAAATATAGAGAAAAAAAGACGAAAATAATATAATCTTACTTAAACCCAAGAGATTATTAGTCTTTATTAACTTATTAAATTTTACAGAGGAATTTAAGTGTTTAATTAAAAAAGGTATTGCAACCATTAATGATAAATAAAGAAAGATTACTTGTATTTTTGCAAGCATTGCAAGACAAAAGAAGAGACCAGTAAGGATAATATAAAATATCTTATAATTATTTAAAAATTTTATCAAAAAGTAAAAAGAAACTAAGAACATTGAAACAGAGACGATTTCAGATCGAAGCAGAAATAATAACTCATAGAATGGAAGAAAAAATAATGCTAATGATGTGGCTAAAATACTTAGCGATTGAGAAATTTTTAATTCTATTAAAATTTTATAAATTAAAAAAACAATTAAAAAAACATACAAGCTGTTTATAATCCTTGCAATGTAGAAAAGATTTTGAAATTCTTTGTCTATACTAGTAGATCCAAGTGTTTCATTGATTGTAAAGTTATCAAAAAAAATAGAACAAATTTTAAAGATACTCCCAAGTATCATAAATGTGGTATAGGCAGGATGATCCCTATATTCTTGTTCAAAACCGGATGAAATTAATAAAGAATTATAAATAATTTTTATATCTTGATCCAACATTGCAGTCCAATGTTGGTCATGCATTTGATAAATATTAAGGCTAAAAAAATATAGAAATAAAATTGATAGAAATATTTTAGCAGAATTTTTCTTAGATAAAATTGCTATAAATTTATTTTTTTTCATTATCTAAATATTTGATTCCCTTTAAATGTCCTCAATAAAATTCTCACTAAAATAGCTAACATCATCGACATTATAAAATTGTCTATGATTGATTTAATTATATTTAAAGTTTCGAGGTTATGAGTCATACTATAATAAAAAGTAGCAGGATATAATAAAAACTTTAAAATTAGTATTGAGAATAGAAGTTTAGCAAAAAAACTTTGGTTAGTTGTCTTAAATACAAATGGAATGGTTAAGAAAATAAATATCTCTCTATAGATAAAGTTATTTTGTAAAAGATATGTGGCTATGCATACAATTGCTCCAATAAAAAACATTCTTTCATTGTAGTTTTCAAAACTAAATCTACTTAAAAAGTTATCAGTGCTTAATATCAAAAAAGATAACAAAAATAACACTGTCATTAAAAATAAACTAAACATCAGTAAATGGATAAAAGAAAATTTTATATTAAGACTTGGAAAGTTAGCAAAATGTTGGATGCCAAAAGCTAGTTTATAGCTGGGAGTATACTGACTAGCGTTTAAAAAAACTTTTTCTAAATTGTTTCTATCTATAAAAAAAATGAGTAAGATCGTTGAAAAAAAAATTACAAAAAATAATAGGTTTTTTTTATTAATCCCCCTAAAGAAAAAAGCAACTGAAGTTATCAGAGGATAAAACTTTGCTAACGAAATTAAAGATATTAAAATAAATTTAATAGTATTCGACTTTAAATAACATACATATATTAATACTAAAAAGATCAATATATCGTTATTAAATCTTTCCATTGCAAGCAACGTTGCTGGACTAAAAACAAATAAAACATAAAACAATATCTGTCCAAATTTTTTAAAATTAATGTGAGAAATGATGATAAATAGAAATATCAAATTAAAAAAAATTGGCAGGTACAGATTGTAAAAATTATTTAAGTTTTCATGAAATGGTAAAAGTAAAAAGATACTGCCATAAACATGGGCTCTGCCCCAATAATCGCAAGAATTATTTAAAAAAATATCATTACCAAGTAATTTACATTTTATGGCAGAAATAATAACGGTCCAATCAGCAAAATAAGATTGGGGTGCCTGATCGCTGAAAGGCATTTGAAAAACAAAATATTCATAGAGAATTTTTGGATAGATTAAGAAGAGAATAATTATTGTAAAAAATAAGACTAAAATATTTGTTTTTAAATTTCTAATCATTGTAAAATATAAATAAATTAGGACTAATTTATCAAAAAAACATGCTAAATTTTCTATCAATTTAAGTGTATAGATGGACTAATTTTACATAAAATTGATAGAATCTGATGAGTTTGTTAAAAAAAATTCTTGTTGTTTTTTTCCTTTTATTTCAAATCTCTAGCTCATTTGCAGAGATGGTAACTTTTAATCAAAGAGTAACAGTAAACGAAGAGGGAGAAACTGAAATGGGAGGAACTGGTTCAGATGATGTAGATTGGGGGATAGCGGCTGGTATTGAATTTAATCCTGATGGAACAAAAATGTTTGTCAGTTTTTCACAGAATTTTGACGATACTGGAGAAATAAATCCTCTAATTATTAACACATACAATTTGTCGACACCTTATGATATCTCCACATCAACTTATGCAGGTGACAATCAAAGATGTACATTTGATCGAGATGTTGGTCAAATCAACAATCACCGATTATACGACCTAGAAATATCTAATGATGGAATGAAAATGCTTGTGACTACTAGGAAGGCAACGGGTGATGCAGATGATGACCATGCATATGTACTTAGTTTAAATTCGCCTTACGATATATCATCTTGTCAAAGAAGTTCCACAACTACGGACATAGATAGTGACGCCTTTTTACTTGGAAGTAATGCGGGAAGAACGAGTGATTTAAGTAAAAATCGATTAGAAGGTATAGAGATAAATGAAGATGGAAGTAAATTATTTTTACTTTTTATGGATAATGTCGCAAGCGATAATGTAGGAGGAAGAATTTATGAATTTAATCTTTCAACTCCATTTGACTTATCATCATCATCAATGTCATTGGTTCTGAATGCGGGAATTATATTAAGTGAAGATACATCTACTGGTGTACACGGCCCAGCCTCAATGAGATTTAGTGCTAATGGAAAAAGACTATTTGTGACTAGTCATGCTCCTGGAGGCACAAAGAGAGTTACTCAAATTTCTTTAACTAATGCATATGATACATCGTCATTTGTGATTGACGGAAATTATGACTTAAGCAACGCATCATATAATAACTCGCAGCCAAGAGGTATCGCATTTAATTCAAGTGGATTAAAAATGTATCTTACAAAAGATAGAAGTGGTAATCCTGATATAGACTCAGATCAAATTATAGAATATGATTTAGTTTGCCCTTTTAATATTATAGCTGGTAAATGTCCTTCAATTACTGAAAATAAAGATAGAACTGGAATGGCTATAGCTCAGATAGAAATTGCAAAAAGAAATATTGATCATTCGACAAACTCTGCATTAAACCGTTTAAAGTGGATTAGAAGAAATAAAGATAAACAAAATTTAACTAATTTAAATATAGACTTTAATTTTAACAATCAAAGGTTAGCCTCTTTAACCCAAGTTATTAAAACATCAGCTACCAATAAAAAAACGAAAAATAATGAAAAAGTACAAGATGTATTTTATTGGAGTGAGGGTAGTATCGCGATAGGAAGAGTTGGTGATACCAGTATTTCTTCAACTAAAAAAATTGATACTAATCGAATAACATTTGGAGCTGATAAATTTAT
>CENQ01018362.1_pt1 | contig 14245 bp, 13 predicted proteins | sample 356171 | NCBI WGS metagenome assembly CENQ01 (sample SAMEA2619802, study PRJEB7988) | marine metagenome | biome: marine biome (ENVO:00000447); feature: surface water layer (ENVO:00002042); material: "saline water (ENVO:00002010), including plankton (ENVO:xxxxxxxx)" | depth 5 m
GTTGAAATGCTTGAATGTCGTCACTACATGTAGAAAAATACCCTAAGCGATGGAACAACAAGTAACACAAAACCAAGTCGAGGAAAAAGAAGATATTTCTCCCAACCTAGTTATGGCCCCAGGAAAGATGCGAGTCATAAAAAGAAATGGGAAAGTAGTTTCTTTTGAAGATGAAAAAATCAAAGTAGCAATAATGAAAGCTTTCCTTGCCGTTGAAGGAGGCTCTGCTGCTGGATCCTCTAGGATTCACGAAGAGGTTGATCAAATGGCACAAGACATAATTAAAGTTTTCGAAAGAAGAATGCCATCAGGTGGAACAATACACATTGAGGAAATACAAGATCAAGTGGAGCTTCAGCTCATGCGTAACGAACATCACAAAGTTGCAAGGACTTATGTGCTATACAGAGAAGCAAGAAAAAATGAGAGAGTTGAGGAAAAGGAAGAGACAGGTATTGAAAAGAGTGTTCAAGAGGTAATTGAAGCAGCTGTAAAGAAAGCGTGTGTAGGATTAGCAAATGTGGATGAAAAATTACTTTCAACTGAAATAAAAAATGCTACCTATGAAGGAATATCAGAGAAAGATTTAGCGGAAAGCATGCTAATGACTGCAAGAACCATGGTTGAAAAAGAACCAAACTATTCTTACGTGACAGCTAGATTATTACTCAATAACTTAGAAAACGAAGTTGGTGCGTTCTTAGAAATTAAAGAGAGAAAAGATCGCAGCAAAATGTATGCTGAGGCACTTGCAAAAACTGTTGATAAGGGAATAGAGCTTGATTTTCTGAATGAGGAGCTAAAAACCTATGACCTTACAAAAATGGGAGAAGCTATACTTGAAGAAAGAGACTTTCAATTTACTTACCTTGGCTTACAAACTCTGTATGACAGATACTTTATTACTTTTGAAGAAACCAGGTATGAACTGCCTCAGGTCTTTTTCATGCGTGTTGCAATGGGTCTTGCCTTAAATGAGGAAAATAAAGAAGAAAAGGCAATTGAGTTTTATAAACTTTTATCAAGTTTCGATTATATGAGCTCTACTCCAACCTTGTTCAATTCAGGAACTAAACGACCACAACTTTCATCCTGTTACTTAACAACTGTGCCAGATGACTTATCAGGAATATACGGAGCAATCAGAGATAATGCCTTGTTATCAAAATGGGCAGGTGGTCTAGGAAATGATTGGACGAATGTAAGAGCTTTAGGCTCTAGAATCAAAGGAACAAATGGTAAAAGCCAAGGGATTGTTCCTTTCTTAAAAGTTTCAAATGATACTGCTGTAGCTGTTAATCAGGGTGGCAAAAGAAAAGGAGCATTTTGTGCTTATTTAGAGTGTTGGCATCTTGATGTGGAGGAGTTCTTGGACCTAAGAAAAAACACTGGTGATGACAGAAGAAGAACGCATGATATGAATACAGCAAATTGGATACCAGATCTATTCATGAAGAGATTAGAGAAAGGTGAAAAGTGGACTCTTTTCTCTCCATCAGATGTCCCGGAACTTCACGATATTTACGGAAAAGAGTTCGAAACTAAATATACCGAATATGAGAAGAAGGCAGAAGCTGGGGAAATTAAGCATTTCAAAACTCTTGAAGCCAAAGACTTGTGGAGAAAAATTCTTTCAATGTTGTTTGAAACAGGGCATCCATGGGTAACATTTAAAGACCCATGTAATATTCGCTCTCCTCAGAGCCATGTGGGAACAGTACATTCATCTAATTTATGCACAGAGATAACTTTAAATACAAACGAAGAGGAAATCGCGGTATGTAACCTAGGAAGTATCAATCTACCTCAGCACGTCGAGGATGGAAAAATTAATGTTGAGCAACTTAAGAAATCAGTAACTACAGCAATAAGAATGCTAGATAACGTCATTGACATAAACTATTACCCTGTTCCGCAAGCTGAAAATTCCAACAAAAAGCACAGACCGATTGGTTTAGGTCTAATGGGCTTTCAAGATGCTCTATACAAGCTAGGTATATCCTACGATTCAGAAGAAGCGGTGGAGTTTGCTGACAAATCAATGGAGCTAATTAGCTATTTTGCAATCGAGGCATCATGTGAGCTCGCAAAAGAAAGGGGAACTTACGAAACTTACAAAGGCTCCTTATGGGATAACGGAATTTTTCCACTGGATTCCATAAATCTTCTTGCTGATCAAAGAGGCAGTGATTTTATAGATCAAAACACAGACAAAACACTAGATTGGGATAAATTAAAAGAGAAAATGGCTAAACATGGTATAAGAAATTCAAATGTTATGGCAATAGCTCCGACAGCAACAATTGCTAATATCACCGGGGTTTCTCAGTCCATTGAACCCACTTATCAAAATCTCTTTGTGAAATCGAATTTGTCTGGTGAGTTTACCGTCGTTAACCCTTATTTGATTGAAGATTTGAAAAAAGAAGGTATATGGGACGAGGTAATGCTTAGTGATTTGAAATATTTTGAGGGCTCTCTTAAACAGATCAACAGAGTGCCAGAACATATTAAGAATAAATTTAAAACAGCGTTTGAAGTGGAACCAAGATTCATTGTTGAAGCAGCCAGCAGAAGACAAAAATGGATAGACCAAGCACAATCACTAAATCTATACATCGCAAATGTAGACGGAAAGAAATTAGACATAACTTATAGAATGGCGTGGTATAAGGGTCTTAAAACTACTTACTACTTAAGATCCATGGGAGCCACAGCTACAGAAAAATCAACGGTGGAGAGGAGCAGCTTAAATGCTGTGCAATCAAATCAGGAGGTGCAAGCTGCGTCGCAAGCACCAAGTGCTTGCAGCATACTTGATCCAGATTGTGAGGCATGCCAATAACGGAGGAAAATTATGTTAAGTTGGGAAGATTATTATAAAGACGAGGCCCCGGTTAAAAAGGAAGAAACAAAAAATCCTGAACCGAGGGTGGCAGAAGTAACTGAAACTCAAACAGCTGAAGTAAAACAATCAGTTGAAACTGAGCAGGCTGCTATGCCAGAAAATCAAGACATTGTTACTGAAGATATGAGTTCAGAAGCAATGCAAAATATCGAAAACTATACAACTATGAAAGAGCCAACAGAGGCAGAGCTAGAAAAAGTTCGCACCAGAATGGCTAACGCTCTTGAAGGTAGGGTGCAAGTTGGGCAAAAAGCTATGATTAATTCAAAAGCAGATCTCAACCAACTTGTTCCCTTTAAATATAAATGGGCATGGGAGAAGTATTTAGATGGAACAGCTAATCATTGGATGCCACAAGAGATAAATATGACAGCTGATATTGCACTCTGGAAATCAGAGGATGGTCTAACAGAAGATGAAAGAACAATCGTTAAAAGAAGTCTGGGTTTCTTTTCTACTGCAGATTCACTAGTTGCAAATAATGTTGTGCTGGCTGTTTATAAACACATAACAAATCCTGAGTGCAGGCAATATCTCCTGAGACAAGCTTTCGAAGAAGCTATTCATACACATGCATACCAGTATTGCGTGGAATCACTAGGAATGGATGAAGGAGAAATATTCAACATGTATAGAGAAGTTCCATGTGTTGAGGCTAAAGCAGCATGGGGTCTTAAATACACACAAGCACTAGAAGACCCGAATTTTGAAACTGGAACTCCGGAACAGGATAAGCTGTTTTTATCAAATTTAATTGCTTTTTATTGTGTCTTAGAGGGAATGTTTTTTTACTGCGGTTTTTCACAAATTTTATCTATGGGCAGAAGAAACAAAATGACTGGAGTCTCAGAACAATTCCAATACATCATGCGAGATGAATCAATGCATGTGAATTTTGGTATTGATGTTATTAATTCAATAATTAATGAAAATCCAAGTCTTTGGGATGAAGAGATGAGAAAAAGAGCTTCTGACATGATTGTTGAAGGAACTCAGTTAGAAATTGATTATGCCAGAGATACAATGCCAAGAGGTGTTTTAGGTATGAATGCGAAAACAATGGAAGAATACTTGAAATATGTCTGCAACAGACGCCTTACTCAAATAAATCTACCTGAAGCATATCCAGGGGCTGAAAATCCATTTCCTTGGATGTCAGAAATTATGGACCTCAGAAAAGAAAAAAATTTCTTTGAAACGCGAGTGATTGAATATCAGGTTGGTGGATCATTAAAGTTTGACGACTAGACGGTTGCACTGCCTTTAATCTGCAGTTATTGGTGGTGCTTAATAAAAAAGGCTCCTAATGGAGCCTTTTGTATTTTGAAAGCAATAAATTAACTTTCAGATTTACTAATAGTTTCTAGATGTTTTAAAGCTACATCTCCGCCTTGAAATGGTCTCTTTGCGTCTGCTGTATCAGTGACTTCTGCCCAAGCATCGGCAACTGCCTCAGCAGTAAATTTTTCATCAGTACCGAAATACTTACCCATTGTCTCCATAACATATGTATTGGCTACAACGCCGCCACCGACTTCAAGAATTTCACCATTTGGAGCTTTTTCGCTTGCAAGAAAAATTACACCTGGAATAATCAACTTTGGATCAAGTTTTTCAGCAAACTCAGGTGGAAATAAGTGCTCTGTCATTCTTGTTGTTGCAGTAGGAGCAACAGAATTTGTATGAATGTTATATTTTGCTCCTTCTAATTTAAGAGTATTCATTAAACCTACAACTCCCATTTTTGCTGCTCCATAATTTGTTTGTCCAAAATTTCCAAACAAACCAGAAGATGAACTTGTCATAATGATTCTTCCATACTCTTGTTCTTTCATAATTGGAAAGACTGTATGAGCACAAAGTGCAGAGCCCATTAAGTGAACATTCACAACTGTAACGAAGTCACTCCATTCCATTTTTGCAAACGATTTATCTCTAAGAATACCTGCATTATTTATGAGAATGTCTACCCTGCCCCACTTTTCCATGGTTGCTTGCACCATATTTTTTACATCCTCTTCTGAACAAACATTTGCACCGTTAGCCATTGCTTCGCCACCAGCATTCTCAATTTCTTGAACAACTGCTTCTGCTGCTGATAGGGATCCACCGGATCCGTCTACAGCACCGCCTAAATCATTTACTACCACTTTTGCTCCCCTTTTGGCTAATTCAAGAGCATAACCTTTCCCAATACCTCCACCTGATCCGGTGACAATTGCGACTTTTCCTTCAAAATCTAGCGACATTCTCTGACTCCTATTAAATAAACTGTTAGAGTGTAAATTCTAATGGAAATCAGACACAAGTAAACATAGAATAAAGATTATTTTTTGGAAGAAATGAAGGTAGTAGTAACAGGAGCAGCAGGTCAAATAGCATATTCGCTTGTCCCCTTTTTATGCGAGGAGGGAATTTTTAATACCAGTGAAAAAATAGATTTGCATCTAGTTGAAATACCTCAAGCTATGGAAAGACTTGATGGTTTTGTTAAAGAACTTGAAGACTCAGCATATTCAACTGTTAACTCAATATCTACATTCGACAATATTCAAGATGCAGTAATTGATGCGGATTGGTGTTTACTAGTAGGGTCAATCCCAAGAGGAATAGTTCTTAATGGGAAGGAAATAAAGGAACGTTCTGATCTTTTAAAAATTAATGGTGGGATATTTACTGAACAGGGTTCTGCAATTGGCAAAAATGCAAAACCTTCTTGTAAAGTTCTTGTTGTAGGAAATCCTGCTAATACGAATGCACTTATTGGAAAAATAAACTCAAATATTGATACTCAATTATGGATGGCAATGACAATGCTAGATGCTTTAAGAGCTAAAGCACAGCTTGCACACAAGCTGAACTGTCATGTGGATGAAATATATCGATTAGCAGTATTTGGAAATCATAGTCCAACGATGTTTCCAGATTTAGAAAATACTATTGTTGGTGGAAAAAATGCTTACGAATCTATAAATGATCATAATTGGGTAGAAAATGAATTTCTACCGAGAGTTCAACAAAGGGGGGCAGAAATCATCCAAGCTAGAGGCGCCTCATCTGCTTCATCTGCTGCGAGAGCTGCTTGCGAAACTGTAAAAGCAGTTGAACACCCAACAAGATCAGGTGATGTATTTAATGCAGCTGTAATGAGTGATGGTGCTTATGGTATGCCTGAGGGTATATTTTCTGGTTTTCCACTAATTTCAGATGGTAAAGGGTCAATTGAAATAGTTCGAGATTATAGTCTTAGTGATTTTGCCAAAGCAAGTTTGAAAAAAACTTCAGATGAATTGGTAGCAGAAAAAAATCTAGTCAAAGACCTAATTTAAACACCAACTGGATAAATCAATATTGTTATTTTTGTTTGGTCTATTTTCTTCATAGACCTGCCAACTAAGATTCCCTTGGCTGTCATAGTATTTTGCTGTTCCTTGTAGCTTTCCTTTTGATATTGGATATGTTGCCTTAACAACCCCGTTTGGGTACCAAACAGTTAATTCTCCATCTAATACACCATTTTTATAAAAAGATTGTTTGCCAATTTGGCCATTTAAGTACCATTTCTGATACAGACCCTCTCTTACTCCATCTTTGATTTCAAACCTTTCTTTCAATTCACCAGTCTGATAAAAAGTTTCTAGGCTTTCTGCATTCAATAATGCTGTTACAAATATCATTAGGAAGAATCTATTCATTATTACCACCTTGGCCTCCTCCACCTATACCTATTGGTTCCCCTTTGATACATCCATAAATATAAGGAAAATCTTCAGTCGAATGATAGTGGTATTCATAGCCATGTGGATTTTCATGACTATGTCCGTTGCATTCATCTAAATAAATCTCAAGATTATCTTTTTCAATATATTCATAAGCATCAAAAACATATCTTTGTGGATTTTGACCATCTATTAGTTCGTAACTGCTTTGCGGTGTCACAAGATTTACACCGTCATTATTGGCATACTCATATTCGTTTAAAATTGGAAAACCATCTGGTCCAAAACCTAAAATTAATGATATGTGCAAAATTTCTGGTTGAGGGTCTGTTCCAGGGTTAGCAGTAAGGCCGTTTGGATTGAAGCATCTGCTATTTAGTGCATGGTTATGGTAAGCAAAGGCAGTGTGTCCACCACAGTCATCAAGGATATTATTATATACAGGATCGCCATATGCTTGATTTGCGGGCTGCCCACCCTCAGTGGGGCCAAAGATATTTAAACCAGTATTTGTGAAGCCCATATAACCAAGAACAACTGGGCCATTAGCACCAATGTTTGTAGGCTCTCTAGATGGGTCAAGGGAAGGCTCAAGGGGCACTCTCCATTGTTCATCTCTCTCAACTAAGTCGTTTGGGGTCATTGGTATAAAGTTATAGTGTGGCACAGAATTTGAATTTATTACTAAGTTTCCATTTGAGCATGTTACCTGCAATCTTGGCATCATATTGTATTGCTCTCCTGGTCCAGGAGCCTGACTCACATCTAAGAATGCTCCTTTGATATGTGTAGGGCAATTACTATCCATTTCATATACACCCGTTGGGGCTGGTGTTGGAGCTGGAGTTGGCTCAGGTGTTGGGGCTGGTGTTGGGGCTGGTGTGGGGGCAGGTGTTGGTATTGGTTCAGGTGTTGAAGATCCTCCACCACCTCCACCACAAGCAGTTAAAAATAGTATAGAAATAATTGTAATTAACTTTTTTAGCAACATTACTTTAATGTTGGGAAAAGCACTACATCTCTAATTGAACTTTTATTTGTAGCTAACATTACTAATCTATCAATTCCTAAGCCTACGCCCATTGCTGGCGGCATTCCATGTTTTAAAGCATTGATATAATCATCGTCATATAACATAGCTTCTTCATCGCCAGAATCTTTTTGCTTAACTTGCTGTATAAACCTTTCCTCCTGATCGGTTGGATCATTCAGTTCACAGAAAAAATTTGCAAATTCTCTTCCAGCAATAAATAGTTCAATTCTATCTGTATAATTTTCATCGCCATCTTTTTTTCTAGACAGAGGAGAAACTTCATAAGGATAGTCCTTAACAAAGGTTGGTTGCCATAGGTTTTTTTCAACATGCTCTTCAAACAGCTCAAGAAGCACTTTGCCCCAACCCCAATCTTTTTTTATTTTTATACCACTATTCTTAGCAGCGTTGAATATTTGTTCTTCTGTATCAAGATCAACTTTTAATTCATCTTTAACTAAATCTTTCAAAGATTTAACATCGAAATCATTTTTTAAATCTAACTCTTTTTCTTCATACATGATCGTTAGCGAATCATTAACTGCCTTTATGCTGTCTTGTACTAATTTTTGTACGAATAAGGTTGTTTTTTTGAGTGTTCCATAGGCTTCATAAAACTCTAGCATTGTAAATTCAGGATTATGTATTGTAGATAATCCTTCATTCCTAAAATTGCGGTTAATTTCAAAAACTTTTTCAAAACCACCAACTAGAAGTCTTTTCAAATATAGCTCTGGAGCGATTCTAAGAAATAATTCCTTATCTAAAGCGTTGTGATGTGTTTTGAAGGGTTTAGCATTTGCACCTCCTGGTATAGGGTGCATCATAGGTGTCTCAACCTCTAGATATCCAGCTTCTTCTAAATTCTTCCGTATTGATTGGATTATTTTATTCCTTTTAACAAATATTTCTCTCGAGTCCTTATTGCTCATCAAGTCAACATATCTTTGTCTATAGATTGTTTCGATATCAGTTAGGCCTGCATGTTTCTCAGGCATTGGATTTAAGGATTTAGTTATGAGTTTAAAGTCTTTGACTTCGATTGTTAGTTCATCAGTTTTTGTTCTGAATAAAACTCCTTCAATGCCAATTATGTCACCGAGATCAAAATCTTTTATTTCCTCTAATCTTTCATCTAAATTATTTTTTGAGAAATAAGCTTGTATTCGGCCAGAAAAGTCTTCAATTGTCATGAAAACAACTTTCCCCATTTCTCTTTTAAGAACAACCCTGCCTGCATTACAAGCATCTACATTTTTCTTTTCAAGATCTTCTTTAGATAAGTTGCCAAACTTATTAATTAAATGAGATATTTCATATTTTTTTTCAAAATCATTTGGATAATTAAAGCCGCTAGCACGAAGTTTTTTTAATTTAGCTTCTCTATCTTTCTGAACTTTTGATAAATCTTTAATATCCATTTTTTAAACTTTCTTTTATGAAGTTGTTAATTTTACCATCTAAAACTGATTGAGTATTTGTTTCCTCATGCTTTGTTCTAATGTCTTTTATTCTAGATTGGTCTAAAACGTAGGATCTTATTTGGTTGCCCCACCCAATGTCTGTTTTTGAGTCTTCAATTTTTTTTATTTCCTCTTCCTTTTTTTGGATTTCCATCTCATAAAGTCTCGATTTAAGCTGCTTAATAGCTCTATCTTTGTTTTGATGTTGTGATCTTTGAGATTGACATTGAACTACAAGCCCACTTGGAATATGAGTAAGTCTCACAGCAGAATCAGTTTTGTTTACATGCTGTCCTCCTGCTCCAGATGCTCTATATGTGTCAATACGCACTTGGGACATATCAAGATCAATTTCAATATCATCATCTATCTCTGGTGAAACAAAAACCGCAGCAAAGGATGTATGTCTTCTGTTACCTGAATCGAATGGAGATTTTCTGACAAGTCTATGGATGCCAGTTTCTGTCCTAAGCCAACCATATGCATACTGACCACTTACATGGATGCTTGCGCTTTTAATTCCTGCAACATCACCTACAGAATATTCTTCTACTTTAACTTTAAAGCCCATGTCTTCTGACCATCGCATATACATCCTATACAACATTTCTGCCCAATCTTGCGCTTCAGTGCCACCTGAACCAGACTGAATGTCCAGAAAGGCATTGTTCGTATCATTTTCTTTTGAAAAATATTTTTTGGTTTCAAGTGAATCTATTTCTGAATTTAATTCAGTAAGAGCAATACTTTGATTCTTTAATTCTTCGCTGTCGTTTAATTCAATCGATATTGAAACCAGATCATCAATATCTGCTATTTTTGTTTCAATATCACTAAATTCATTTACCTTTGTTTCTAATACGGTCTTTTGCTTATTAAATTCGTTTAGTTTTTTATGATCTTTCCAAACCTCAGGATCTTGAAGCTTATTTTCAATGGCTAATAAATCATTAGATAACTTATCTGGGTCAAAGGAACCCCCTGAGATCATTTATCCTATCTTTTGTTTTTTGCAAAAATAAATTTAGTTCAGCTTTATCCATTTTCGATAATCTTTATCAATTCGTTTGCTGGAATGTACCCAGAAAACTTTCTTCCATCTTCTAAAATTATTGTAGGTGTTCCTGTAATCCCAAGCAAACTTCCTTTTCTAAAGTGATCACTTACTGGGTTATTACACTGTAATTCTTCAATTTCCTCTCCATTTTTTAACTTTGTTAAAGATTGCTTAGGATTTTTGCTACACCATGCACTCATCATATCTTTATAGACACTTCCATTTAGACCATCTCTTGGAAATGCTAAGTAGTTAATTGTTAATCCCTCTTTAAGATAACTATCTATTTCATTATGTAGTAATCGACAATACCCACAGGAAATGTCAGTAAAAATCGTTAATTTATGTTTCTCTTTATTTGAAACAAAATTGATACTTTCTTTACTATTAATTGTTGAAAGGATATTTTTTACGAGCATAGTTTGATATTTATCATTCAAGCTGGTGATTTGTCCTTCTTTAAGCTGAATTACCTCTCCAGCTAAAACGAATTCGAATGATTTTGATACATATAGAATTTGATTATTAGCCACATTTACTACATAAAAATCTGGCAACAAAGAAGTTTCAATAAAATTAATTGGTAGTCCTTGAGGTAAAATCTTTGCAATTTTATTATTTAAATTTTCTTCATCAGCAAAAAATAAAAATGATAAGACAAATAATATTTTTATATATCGCATTAGCCTCTCGGGTGGTGTTTTTTATGTAAATTTTTTACTTCTGCTTGAGCCACATGAGTATATATTTGGGTTGTTGCTAAATCTGAATGTCCTAATAACAGCTGCACTGATCTTAAATCTGCACCATTATTTAACATATGTGTTGCAAAAGCATGCCTTAAAGTATGTGGATGAACTTCTTTTTTAACGTCCACTTTCTTTAAATATACTTTGATCCTGTGCCAAAAGCTATGTCTGCTAATTTGTTTACCATGTGTAGACACAAAAATATTATTGTGATCTTTACCTTTAGAAAGCTTGTCTCTAGCATTTGTTAAGTATTTCTTAATCATGGTAATAGCATCATTAGTTAATGGAATTAATCTTTCTTTACCACCTTTACCAATTACTTGGACAGAGCCTCTTGTTAAGTCAACATTATGCATATTTAGACTTATTAATTCGCTTATTCTCATTCCTGTTGCGTATAAGGTGTACAACATTGCTTTATCCCTCATTTCGATAGGTCTCAACTCATTTGGGGCATCCAAGATTTGTTGAGTTTCCTCAACTGTAAGAGTTGTTGGTAGAAATAATCCTGATTTTGGTGCGTCAATATTAAGCATTGGATTAATCTTTATATGTTCGACTGAAATAAGATATTTAAAGAAACTTTTTAAGGAAGAAATATTCCTTGATACAGTTTTTGATGAGAACCCCTTATCTAAAAGAAAGCTTAAAAAAGAAAGTATTAAGAAGTGATCAGCTTTTAGTACTGACTTATTGTTTTTTTCCAAAAAATTTCTAAATTTATTTAAATCGTTCTTGTAAGATTCAAGTGTATTTTGAGAAAGATTCTTTTCTAACCAGAGAGAATCTAAGAATGTTTCTATAAGTAATTTTGACTCAGACTGCACTAACTAATTTTTTCTTTAATCCTAGCAGATTTTCCTGATCTTTCACGAATGTAATAGAGTTTTGACTGTCTAACTAAGCCTTTTCTTTTGACTGTAATAGAATCTATCAGAGTGCTATGTGTTTGAAAAGTTCTTTCGACTCCAACTCCGTTTGATATCTTTCGCACAATGAAAGATGAGTTGATTCCTCTATTCTTTTTACTTATTACTAATCCTTCGAATGCTTGAAGTCTAGTCCTTTGACCTTCGGTTACTTTAACTTTAACAACAACTGTGTCACCCGTTCTAAACTCTGGATGATCCTTTAATTGTTCTTCTTCTATTTTTTTAATAGTTTGTTTAGTCATGTTTTTTTTTCAGAAAGTCCCCGTAATGACGTAATAATATCATTTCTTTTTCTGAAAGTTGCAATTGTTTAAATAAATCAGGGCGTTTTTCTCTTGTAACCCACAAACTATTAGCTAATTTCCACTCATTGACTTTTTCATGGTCACCGGAAAGTAAAACATCTGGAACTTTTTTTCCTTTATAATCACTTGGCCGAGTAAATACATGCCCTTTTAATCTACCTTCGCTGTGACTGTCTTTGTTAACTGAGTCTTTATTACCAATAACATCATCAATATTTCTTAAAATTGCATCTATTACAACTGAAGCGGCAATCTCACCTCCACTTAGAACGTAATCACCAATGGATATCTCTTCATCAACATAGCTATCAATAAATCTTTGATCAATTCCCTCATATCTACCACATACAAAAGTAATATCTTCTAGTTGTGAGAGATCAACAGCTTTTTTCTGGTTAAAAACTTTCCCTTGTGGTGTTAAACATATGACGTGACCAGGTTTTTTAATAGTTTTTAAACTCATCTCTAATGGTTCAATACCTAGAACCATTCCTTCTCCTCCTCCATATGGAGCGTCATCGACACTACCATAATCATTGTTAGAAAATTTTTTTAAATCAATTAGGTTTAATTTTGCAATATTCTCTTTAAAGGCTTTTCCAGTGAGTCCTTTAAAAGACGACTGTAATATTTCTGGAAATAAGGCAATAACATTTATATTCATATACTTTAATCTATGCTTTTTTTGTATGTTCAATCAATAGAGTAGGAACATTATTAGTATGAGACTTTATTGTCGCTACTAGTGTATCTTTTTTAACTCCTGGTTTTACATCTGAAACTGTAATATTATTTTTTATCAACCTTTCTCTTGCTGAGTTTATATCCTCTACTCCCCATGCTAGACCCCACAATGAGTCAGTTTGCGAAACTTCATTATTTTTTTCTTCAATTACTTCAATTGTTGTTTTATTTAACCTAAAAAATAACATTCTTCTTTTCCAAGCTTCAACAAAACTATCTAAAGCTAATCTTATTCCAAATAGATCTCTATATACTTTAATAAATCCATCACAGTCGCTAGTTTTTATTACAACTTGTTCTAATTTCTTTATAGTGCTTTTATTGTATTTAGATGAAGGCAACTCCTTAGATTTATGTTCAATAACAAAAGAGAATATCCCTCTTGTCATCTCTGGCGGCAAGAATTGATATAACCACTTTCTTTTCTTATTTTTTTCACTTACTCCCTCTCCACTAGCAACTTCTGACATGAGATATCCAGACTCAGTAGCCTTTTTATTAAATGCTTCTATATTTGTTGTTCCTAGCACTAAACCCAATAAACCTTCACCATTTTTCTGAATACTCTTATTGATTAGCTCAGCGCCAACACCTGATCCTGTTGCTGCGAGCAACTCTAAATAAGTATTTTCAAAGTTAAAAAGAACATTTGAGGTACCAAGTTCATTATGAACACCTTTCCATACCGGATTAATACCGAAGATTTTTTTATAATTATTTTCTGCTGCATCCAGTTCTTCAACAGCTACAATTAAGTGGTCAACATTCTCAATCATATTGATTCAGGTACTTATCTATTCCCAATTTACATTCAGGGTATTTTTTTCTAATTCAAATTTGCCAAGAAATTGGTCTTCTAATGGGATAATAATATCTTCATCATCTGTTTTGATGAATATTAAATCAGATGCTCCGTGATTCTCTAACTTATATATTTTTCCAAGTAGTCTAGAATTTTGATCTATGACATTACACCCGATTAAATCTGTCCAATAGATAGCGTCTTTATCCTGGCGCATTTCTTCTAAAGGAATAAATATTTCTTTGTTTACGTAATCTTTTATATCATCAATTGAATTAATATTTTCAATCTTTGCAATAAAAGGAGTATTTGAGCTTACAAACTTCAGGTTTAGAGGAGTTTTATCTGCAAAAAAGAAATTTGAATATGTGAGAATATTTTCTAAAGGATCACAATAAGAAATCACCTTGATCTCACCTTTTAAGCCGTGAGTTTTTCCAAATTTTGCAATAGGAATAATATCGATATTATTTATCTTCTTTATTTTCTGGTTCTTTTTCTTCAGCAGGTGCTTCTTCGACTGGAGCTTC
>CENQ01106312.1_pt1 | contig 14202 bp, 10 predicted proteins | sample 356171 | NCBI WGS metagenome assembly CENQ01 (sample SAMEA2619802, study PRJEB7988) | marine metagenome | biome: marine biome (ENVO:00000447); feature: surface water layer (ENVO:00002042); material: "saline water (ENVO:00002010), including plankton (ENVO:xxxxxxxx)" | depth 5 m
AATCACGGTTTTATCCGGGGCCGGAATCAGTCTAGCCTCGGGAATTCCAACTTATCGAGATGCCTCAGGACAATGGTTGGGTGCAGAGCCGATCACCCACCAAGCCTTTATGCGCGATGCCTTAGCGAGACGCCGATATTGGGCTAGAAGCGCACATGGTTACCCACTGATGAGCAAGGCGTCCCCAACTGAGGCGCACGTCGCGCTGGCTTCCCTCGAGCAACTCGGCCTATTGCGAGAGTGCATCACACAGAACGTTGATGTCTTGCACGAGGCAGCAGGCCACAATTCAGTGCTGCACCTACATGGATCCATCGAAGCCGTGCTCTGCACCACCTGTGGCCATCGGTACCAAAGACGCGATATCCAAAAAGCAATAGAAACGCTCAATGGGATCAAAGAGACTCAAATGGTTGACGACCCTCGCCCGGATGGTGACATTCAGGTGAGCGATGCGTGGATTGAACAGTTTCAGGTACCCGAGTGCAACCGATGCGATGGCATATTAAAACCTGATGTTGTTTTCTTTGGTGGCAATCTCGCACCCGAGACCAAAGAGGCCGCCCTGCTTGCCGTCAATGAGGCAAGCGCTTTGATTGTGGTGGGCTCTTCCGTGCAAGTATTTTCCGGATATCGGCTATGCCGCCGCGCCGCTGAGCTAGGAATACCAATTTTGCTTATCAATCCAGGCCAAGGCCGGGCCGATGAGATCGCCACGCACCGAATATTCCATCCAGCAGAAATCGCCCTGCCGATTATCGCCCATCGGCTAGAGAACGCCCTGTAGCACCTGATCTAGCGGGGTTAGCTGAAAGTTTAATCGATGTAATGTCTCTTGGCAGTCAACTGCATCGTCATGGTCGAGCACACCCAGCATCGGCACCGTGATAGGAGGTGAGTCCATTAACACAGTGAGCGCTTTAGCGATGAAATGACCAACACCCAGGGGAATGCTGATAACAATGGGCGATCGACCCACCATCGCACCAGCCCGCTTAATGAGATCAGCTCGTTTGATTGACTCAGGTCCTGCTAGATCGAAAACCCCTTCTACCTGCCCACGGACCATGACCTGAATTGCACCTACGACATCGCTAGCAGCAATCGGCTGTTCCAGACTGTCCGCTCGAAATGAGAATACCCACTTAGCCCTCGCCTTGGCGGCTAAAGCGCGGCTCGCGTAATCGTCCTCGCCCAAAATCATAGGTAATCTCAGAATTGAAACCGGAGCGCTCTCAGAGCTTAGCAGCATGTCATCGGCTGAGCCTCTTGAGGCTAAGCACTCGTTTTTTGCCCCAGCGTCAGCGCCACAAATACTCAGCGAGATCAGGCGATGAATCGGTACTCGCGCAGCAAGCTCGCATAGGAATTCCGAAACCGATTCATGAGCCGCGTAGTAATCACTCGGTCCCCTACCCCATATGGTACCGGTGAGTCCGATAAGCGCATCCCATCGGTTGACATCCAGCCCGGAGAGCTGGGCGGTTAATCCAGCGACATCCCGATAATTCGTTATGACCACCTCACAGGGAAGCCCGGACAACTGCTCAAGTGCGCGTTCCGATCGCACCAAAGCGACAATTCGGTGGTCTTTACCACAAGCGTCAATAAGCTTTCGTCCGAGGTGACCGTTAGCTCCCGTGATTAACCAATTCACCGTGAGGTAACACTGAAAAGATAATAATGGCCTGGCACCTCTGGCACTGGCTCGGGACGCTGCATGGTCATCCACCTTGCTCGCCACGCCGCGAGCATCTCCTTTTGGTCATTGACGCGAGTAAAGACAACTGGATAGATAGTATCAAGCACTCGAACTCGAACGTTGGGCTCCTCGAGCAGATATCGCGACCAAGTTTTACCCTGGCAGTTCATACAACCGATGTACAGCTGCCCACCCATCGACCAACAGTTCACAGTAACCGAATGTGGGAATTGCGGTCTCGTCTCTACCGCGCAACGTTTAGCATCGCTAACAAAGGACCAGTCACTTACTGGCTCGGCATTCACCTGCCCCAGCAGTTTACCCCCTGGGGTTCGTTCCCAAGGCCCAAGACCTATTAGGAAGGGCACCACGAGCAGCACGAACCCTAGTGGGTGAGCGATTTGGGCGCGTGCAAAGCTAAAATATTGCCAAAGATCTGAACCTTGCCCCACAAGTCTCTCCTCCTTAAACATCGATTTCTCCATCATCGCACCCTAAACTAGCAGGTCAACGCTTGATAACTGCACATGCTTGCCAATTGTATTAGTAGTCTGCGCTTGCTTATGGCGCCAGCCCTCGTCTATTTGTTATGGCAGAGTCTTTTTCTTTGGTCCCTATTGCTTATGCTGGGGGCGCTCATCACCGATGTAGCAGACGGCTTCGTGGCGCGCAAGTTGGGTCAAGTCACCAATGTTGGCGGGTTGCTAGACCATGGTAGCGATGCATTGCTCGTGCTATCCGGACTCACCGTTTTCGCCGCCCTTAGCGTCATTCCATGGGCTCTACCCATTCTCGTATTCATCGCATTCGCTCAGTATGTTTGGGACTCTGGGTCGCTCAAACGAGCACCTCTACGCGCCTCATCAATCGGCAAGCTAAACGGCATGATGTATTTCGCGTTTGTTGTCCTTCTGATTGCTCGGGAAGCGTTTTTTCTTCCAATCCCTAATGCGGCTGCAACCAGCTATCTGGCATGGGGCCTCGTTCTCTCGACGCTCATCTCGATCGCAGACAGGCTAACCGCTATGCGTCAAGCGTCACGCGTTCCAAATAGCTGACGGTTTGCGAGCGGCAAAAAGACCAGCCCAATGACGGCGTTGAACACAACAAAGAATGTGTGCATCACCAGCGAGAACGCGCCCACCAACGGAAACGCTGGGAAAAGTACTGTCCAGAACACCAGCGCACCCGCGTGGAATGGCAATGGCAAGGCTGCTGCCAAAAATATCATCGGCAGAAAGACCAACATTTCCTCTAGCGCGACAGGCACGTCAAACAATTCTAGTGCGAAGGTATAAACCAGTATAGCGACTAGCAAATTGGGCGCCTTGAACAATAGAAGGAGCGGGTAGTGAAACCACCTGACCTCCCGAAAAGCATAGAAGATCGGCATTGAGCGGACGCGCCCTACCCCAGCATTGGCGCCCTTGAACAACCAACCGTGAACCGGTAAGTAGACCGCCGCAAGCCCAAACAATGCAGGAAAAATTACATCAAGAGGCAACAGCGTTGACGCCTCAACCACTTGAGCTGTGAAAAGAAAGGTGCCGATTGCCGAGAATATAAGCAGCTGATATATCTCCACCATTCCCAACATGAGCATGGAGGACAGCGCTTGCCAACCTGGAACTTGGTGGTGGCGCAGAAGGTACAAACTCATCGCGCCCTTACCAACTTGCTCATTAACCAGTGAGAGAATGTAAGCGCTAGCGCGAATAGGTAATATGTCTCGATAACGTACCGCATCAGAGTTTACCCAACGAACGACTCTCCATGTAGCATGACTATCCACAAGGAAGAAAAACAAAGAGTAAGGAATCATGACTGCTAGCCAAAGCCACCAATCTACGCCACTGAAAAATGTCGCCAAGTAACCCCAGATATCTTGACCAGACTTAGCAGCAGCCGCTTCTGAGCGTTGGTACACGAGATAAAAGCAGCCCGCTGCTAGCACCCAGAGGGATAGCTTAGCTAGACTAGGTAGTAGAGAGGCCTTTCTCTTATATGGAGCTGACGCCGTCACACTCTCGCAGTCTACCGTCTCTCGTTCTGGTGTTGTCACACTAACTCCTTTAGATCCTTATGCGCAGCGAAACCCAATCTATCCCATGCAACCTTGAGCCGTTGCTATCTCGCCGATAGATCAGCCTTCAATATCAGTTCATTGGTATGGACCGCCTGAAAGCGAGGGCCATAAGATAAACGCTCTGCGAAAACCAAATCATTACCGCCCAAATCTTCGCTCGCGTTGCTGATAAATGCGCAAAGCCCGCCAGAAATCGATCATTCTGAATGCTGGCCAGAACACATCTGTGAAATAAAGCTCAGAGTACGCACTTTGCCAAAGCAAAAATCCTGATAACCGCTCTTCACCTGATGTGCGAATAATTAGATCAGGGTCGGGTACGCCCTGGGTATAGAGGTACTCTGCGAATCGAGCTTCATCTATATCGTTGATGTTTAGGTCTCCGGCTTTAACCTGATTAGCAACTTCCTTAACAGCATCAATGATCTCTGCGCGACCACCGTAACTCAACGCGATGTTCAACAAGAAGCGATCATGGTCCGCTGTCATTGCCTCAACGATATCAATCTCCCTGTTCATTTCATCGCTTAGGTCTGTGCGCCGACCGATAACTTTGACTCGCACTCGCTCACTCTTGATCGCTGGGTCTGTTTGGAATTGCTTAAGTTTTTCGGTGATGAGCTCCATGAGGTAGTCAACCTCGTCTTGAGATCGAGAGAAATTTTCTGTCGAAAAGCCAAAAAGGGTTATTACCTTAATTTCCAGGCGCCAGCACCACCGCAAGAACTCCTCAAGTTTTTTTGAGCCTTCTTCATGGCCTAAATTCTGCGCAAGACCACGCCCTCTCGCGAATCGACGATTGCCATCAACTATCAGACCGATATGCTCGGGGGCAGGACCATTTTTGATCTGGCGCCAAAGAAAAGTCTCGTATAACTTGTAAAGCATATTCACAGCCCTATTTCACTTAAAAGCCGCCGGCATTTGCCAAGCATTTTCATAGAGCATCTTGCTTACCGGTCTTCGAGCGGTGGGGCCGTAACCGCCTCGCAAGGGATACCCCATGGGTATATGCGCACAGGTACCCCAAGGATCAGGAATCTCAAGCAAGGTCTTGACAGCCGACTCCTCAAAACAGAGCAGAGTGGTGAGGACACACCCTACTCCCTCAGCTCTCGCCGCAAGCATCAAGTTCTGGACAGCAGTATAGACGGAGCCGCCCCCTACAACCGAGGGCCGATCCAAGTCAGCGTCGGTGATAGCCATATGGTTGGCGTTGAAACAAAACACTACAACAAGCGGCAAGGAGTGAAAGTGCTCACACAAGTAATCACCGGCCTCCATCATCTTTTTGCGCGGAGTCGCAAGTGCCTCACCCTCAGCTCGCATGCTGCTCGTGTATATGCCCCATTGTTTGCTGTAAAGCTGACCTAACGCAGATAATTTCTCACTATCAGTGACCGCAACCATACGAAAAGGTTGCACGTTACCGCCTGTAGGTGCCCAAGTGGCCGCTTGGAAGATACGCTCAAGCACGGGGCCTGAAATGGGATCAGATCTTAAACGCCTCACTGCACGCTGCGTTGCCATGGCTTCGTACAAATTCATTGGCTTCCTCCTGAATCATTGCCTAATTTGGCCGCAGTCGCTTAGCTTGTCGATATGGATAAAAGTCGACAACCTCTTGATCCCTAATTCGCTCCTGAACAGAGATCCAATAGGCCGGCTGCGCAAGGTTCGAGTGTCTCGTCCAAAACTGTTGTTGATTTTCGCCCTGAGGGAACAAGAAAACCTTAAATTGCTCAGGAAATACGTCTTGATCGCCCACTGATAACCAGGACTCTTGCGCAGCTTGCAACTGATCTGGCCGATCGTTGGGCAGCGATCGAAAATTTACCTCAGTAAGGTAGCAGATTTCATCATAATCATAAAAAACCACTCGCCCATGACGAGTCACGCCAAAGTTTTTCGGCAGCATATCTCCTGGAAAGATGTTCGCCGACGCCAACTGCTTAATGGCTTCACCAAAATCCTCCAGCACCAATTGCCGATCAGTTGCATTACACTCAGCGAGATAAAGATTAAGCGGTCGCATTAGGCGCTCAACGTAAACATGATGAAGCACTACCTCCTCTGCCTCCACGCTGACGCTTTGGGATGCGATAGCCAACATGCGTTCTAGTAGGGAGGCGTCAAACATCGACTTAGGCAATCGCAACTCAAAAAACTCGTGAGTGTCTGCCATACGGCCTACCCTGTCATGGGTTTTGACTAACTCGTAAGCTGCGCGTACCCCCTCCCTAGTGATTTTTTTTGAAGCTGGGAATCGGTCTTTGATGACTTTAAACACCACTTGGTAAGAACGGAGCTGGAAAACCTCCATCACAAGACCAGGAATACCAGGTGTCTCCTCGAAAACATTGTGGTTTCGTTCATTAGTTAATTGATTCAGATGTTGGGTTAAATCATCGATAAAGACCGTTTTACCGTGCTTGAAGTACCCCAGACTGGAATACAGCTCGGCCGTTTTTTTGTTCGGCATTAGCGTATTCAGATAGACAACGAAAGGAGCAGGGCTCGCTAGATCAACCATAAAGTAAGATCGAGTGAAGCTAAAAATCAGCGAAAGATCTCGCTCGGTCCAAAGCACAGCATCCAGCGCTAACCCCTCCTTCTCGCGCTGAATCGCAAATGCCAGAGGGAAACGGTGCGGACCGAGCTCCATATGTCCTATTAAATAAGCGCCTTTATTGCGGTAAAAGACCGGCCGCAACATGCTAACTGAGATGGATTGGTAATTCCTGAGCATTGGGATGTCGTGCCGCATACGCGCCGCCGCAAGTACCACATCCCTTTTAAGGTCGTGAAAGTCAACGTCGAACGGATAACTGTTCAAAACGAACAGCAGCATGTGCTCGATAGACTGAATGTCCTCGAAATGAAAAAGATCATTGGAGGAGAGTGGCTTCTGCTGCCCTTTACCCAATTGGATGAAAGCTCTAGCCTCGTCAAGTGCAGATCGACCGGCGAGCTTGCGGAATATCGAGTTATAAGCCGTTTTTGCGAGCGCGGCATCGTCTGCCTGCTCAATTAGCTTCGCGAAGTGATGCTTGACAACAGCCCAATCGGCGGATTGGAGGGAGGACGCATCGCGCTCGAGGGTCGTGACAGCCGTGTCTACTAAATAACTGTAGAGCTTTATCCGCTCAAGAGAAGCAGCCTCCGACCGCTCCCAATCGGCTGACTCAAACCGCCTTCTTGCTTGAGAAGTGATCGAACGGAATGCACTCCGGTAATCCTGGAATAACTGCAAGATACGCACAGCTATACGCCGTGCTAACTGCTGATCTACCACTGATTCCAAATCCCGCTCCCTAGGCAATAACCCGTAGGTCGACAGAGTCTACCTGAGGCTCAGGCTCAAGCGCTCTCTTAGCGCCAAAAGTTGCAAGATAAATGTTAAACGAGGCCAGCGTTCACTCCACACCCTGATCATTGATCTTGCTCGCACAAATCCTGAAGCGGGTGCTTCGATACTCGACCTCTGAAACGCATCGCTACGGAAAAACCGGAATTACTTGCCATTGATTTGGATCTGCCTATCGGGTATGGTACGCCCAGTTTGGTAAGACCACTTTGGTCTAACCTATTCGGACTGCCCGATTTGGACAAACCAATCCGGTCACACCAGTCTGACGTATAGGGGTCATTGGAAGAGAACCAGAGCGCTACTAATACTGCGTATGAAATCCGTAAGTCATTGGATCAAAGGGCCAGGGCGGCAGAGGTTATCTAATAAGTGATCGACTCGCCAAGGATTGGCGGAGATTGAACCTAAGTAAGCAGAGCAATGAGTCAATCAGCAAGCAATAATGCAAGCATGGACGGTATCCCGAAAAATCGAGCGGAGGAGATCGCCTTTGTACTCCGAGACGAAATATTGGTTGGCCAATACCGAGCTGGAGAGCGACTCCCTTCTGAGCGCGATTTGGTAGCCCGGTTTAACTCCAATCGGGGCGCCGTGAGAGAGGCGACAAAAATCTTAAGCGAGTTGGGGTTGGTATCCATTCAGCCCGGAGGCGCCAGAATCGTAGCCGTGGAGCAGGCCACGCTTGCCGTACTGGGGCCTCTACTTGATATGAGGGAAGAAGTTCGTCCCCAACTCATTATCGAATTTGTTGAGGTATTTAGTGCTCTCGTCGCACTTTCAGCCCGATTGGCCATGTCCCAAGCTACGGAGCAAGAGCGACAAAACCTGGCCTCTATCCTTGATCGCTTTGATCCCGAGACGGAGTCAACAGATATTCGTTCAATCATGGCCGAATTCATGCAAGCATCTATCGATATTCACAACAATCTGGTCTTAAGACTGATTGGAAACGGCCTTCGTAGCCAGATTATGGGACGCCTTGAACAAACCAAGTCTGATCGAACGTCTGACCGGGCATTTATCGATGCCATGCGCGAAGCCGTCCTATCGAGTAATGCTGACGTACTTGCCGCAACCGTCATACGGCACTTTGACGAGGCGCGAAAACGGCTAATCGAGCAGGCCGAAATTAGTCCATCATCTCTTCGTTCTCAGCGGTAAAGGAACACGCCATGAACATACCCAGCCTAGCCATCAAGATTTTCCTGACAGTGCTGATTCTCACGCTCGCCTTTGTCGCCGCGGCTGGAATCATCATGACACGCCCAATGCCAGAACCGGTCGCGATCGCCCCTAATGTAGTTGCGATTCGGGGCATTCAAATGGAGGCGGAAAACATTCCTCTGACCATATACGCGCAGGGCGTGGTCGAGCCGCTGACAGAGTCAGAACTCATCACTCAAGTGAATGGGCGGGTCGATTGGGTTTCACCTAATTTCAATGCCGGCGGTTCCTTTAAGAAAGGTGAAGCGCTGGTGAAGCTCGAATCCGAGGATTACGAAGCTCGCGTGGGGCTGGCTGAGGCCCGTGAAGTTCGAGCGCTTGCAGAATACGAACACGCAACCTTCGAACTAAAACGGATGCGCGCATTGGTCAAGGATCAACTCGTCAGTCAAGCGATGCTAGAAAACGCAGTTAGGCAAACGAGACTCACTGAGGCCGCGCTTAAAGAGGCACGAATCAACCTTGATCAGGCGCAACGAGATCTCGACCGAACCGAGCTTAGAGCTCCTTTCGACGCGATTGTACGTAGCAAGGCCGTTGACCTCGGCGAATTCGTGTCAATGGGTAAACCCCTTGCACAACTATTCGCGGCTGATGGGTTCGAAATCAGGCTGCCCGTGCTCGATACTCAGCTCGCGTACCTGGACCTACCCTCCCTCGATGCAACTGCTCCTCTGAATTCGGCGCGCCTGCCGAGCGTGCGCCTGAGCGCTCAGTATGCGGGAGCCACCGCCTCATGGGACGCTCAACTCGTGCGATCTGAATCAGAAATTGATAGACGTTCAAGAATGGTCACATTGGTTGCTAGAGTGTCGACTACGAGAAACGCATTGTCAGCCAATCCCCTACCCGTCGGTGCCTTTGTTAACGCTGAGATTGAAGGCATTACGCTCGAAAACGCGTTCCAATTGCCGAGGAGCGCATTGCGACAGGACAATCAAGTCCTGGTGGTCGACGAAGAAAGCCGCCTGAGATTCCGCGACGTTAGCATCGCTCGGTACGAGAAAGACCGTATCCTGATCCAGTCTGGGCTCAAAGAGGGAGACATCGTCAACATCTCTCCCATCCAGGCGGTCGTTGACGGCATGGAGGTGAGCGTTACCGAGACACTTCCGGATCAGGTGCTGTAGGCTCCCTTAATGAAAACAGTACTTGCTTGGTTTATCGACAATCCTGTCGCCGCTAATCTTTTAATGGTGATCCTGCTCGTAGGCGGATCCTTTTCTCTAGTGTCAATGCACAAGGAGGAATTCCCAAGCATCGAGCCTGGAATCATTCAGATTAACGTGCCTTATCTCGGGGCCTCGCCTGCAGAGGTCGAGCGCGCGGTTTGCGTCAGAATCGAAGAGGCGTTAGAGGGTTTGGATGGCATCGAGAAGCTCAACACCGATTCAAGGGAAGGAATGTGCTCAGCCTTCTTAGAATTGTATTCCGACACAGACATTACTGTTGCTCTCAATGAAGTCAAAGGCCGCGTGGACGGGATTAGCACCTTCCCGCAGGAAACTGAGAAGCCAATCATCTCCTCTATGCAATTTGCTGGTCAGACAATCAGCGTCGTGCTCTCCGGTCAAACCGACGAAGTGACGCTGAAGTTATTGGCTGAAGGCATGCGGGATGACATCGCCGCGCTGGATGGCATTTCCCAAGTCAGCGTAAATTACGCGCGCCCTTGGGAGATCTCAATTGAAGTCAGTGAATACACGCTGCGTCAATATGGTCTCACGCTTGAGACTGTGAGCCGAGCAATTCGCGCCGCCTCACTTGATATGCCAGGAGGATCCATCAAAACTGCCGGTGGGGAAATTCTTATCCGAAGCCAGGGTCAAGTATACCGAGGCATCGAGTACGCAGACATCGAAATCCTCACGCTTGCAGACGGGACCGCCTTGAAATTGGGCAATATTGCTGAAGTCAAAGACGCATTCCAAGAAGGATTCCTGAAAGCCAAATACAACGGCGACCCTGCGGTTACTATTTCTGTTTATCGAGTGGGCGACGAAGATACGATCACGTCTGCTGATGCGGTAAAAAATTACATTGAGGAGCAGCGGCGGACTTTACCAAACGGTCTTGATCTCAACGTATTCATTGATGAGTCAATCCCTCTTAACCGCCGTATCAATGCGCTCACTCAAAATGCCTATGCGGGCCTAGCCCTTGTGCTGATAATTCTGACGCTATTTCTGCGCTTTAAGGTCGCGCTTTGGGTCTCTGCTGGCATACCCATAGCAATCATGGGCGCCATCTGGATGTTCCCCGCCGCTGGACTAAACATCAGCTCACTCACCGTGCTCGCCTTTATTCTTGTGCTCGGTATCGTAGTTGACGACGCGATCGTCGTAGGTGAGCGCATATTTGCCTGGGAGCAAAAAGGAATTGCGAAGCGGGAGGCTGCTATTGAGGGCGCTCATGAGGTGCTCACACCCGTTATTTTTGGCGTACTCACAACCATGGCAGCGTTCCTACCGATCCTGCTCATCGCAGGCAGGATGGGCGATTTTTTCTCGCTGATCGGTTGGGTGGTTGTGATTTGCCTGGCGTTTAGCATCATCGAATGCATGCTTATCCTGCCAAGCCACTTGGTGCACCGAAAAACAAAAGCACAAGAATCTGATAACCCGATCGCCGTTCAAAAGTGGATTCGATTCCAAACCTTTTTCTCTGAGCGAATGCAACTTTTCGCTCAAAACGTTTATCAACCTGTGTTGATGAAAACCCTCGAATATCGCTGGGTCACTTGGGCAGCTGCCACCGCGGTGCTCATCATGGCGCTCGCACTGGTGATCTCTGGCCGAGTCATTTTTCAGTTTTTCCCCGCGGTCGAGGGCGATCGGGTATACGCAACACTTCTGATGCCTGAAGGCATTAACGTCGAGCTCACCGAACAGGGTGCGAGGCAAATAGAAAACGCCGTCACTCTCCTGAAAGCTGAAATCGCCAGAGACCTCAATCGTCCAGCTAGCGTAGGCCCTGTTAGGAACGTTTTCTCATCCATCGGTGCAAACGCAGCCCGCTCGTCCGGTCCGCCTAGCCGAACAGCAGGTGGATCCCACCTAGCTGAGGTCGTGCTGGAGCTCGACCCCATCGAAACGCGGCCTGGATGGAACTCCACTCGCGTCGCCGCGCGCTGGCGTGAGCTGACAGGCCCCGTGACGGACGCCGTCGATTTACAGTTCAGCGCAGATTCATTCAGCGCCGGTGACCCCATTGGACTACAAATCAAAGGACGAGACGTCACAGAGCTTGCCGCCGCCGCAAAACATCTCAAAGCGACGCTCGAGCAATACCCTGGAGTCTTAGATCTCTCGGATTCATTCAGGCCGGGCAAACAGGAGGTTCAGATAGATCTGCGCGATGACGCACGATCCCTTGGGGTCACTCTCGCCGATCTCGCAAGGCAAATCAGGCAAGCATTTTATGGTGATGAGGCGCAGCGCATTCAGCGAGGCAATGATGACGTTCGCGTGATGGTCCGATATCCAGAGCGCGAAAGGCAATCTCTAGGAAATTTGGAAGAGTTCCGGGTTCGACTAAGTGACGGCGCCGAGGTTCCCTTTGGCACTGTGGCAGAAATCGATTACGGGTATAGCTATTCGTCGATCCGCAGGGAAAATCAGGAGCGCGTGATCAATGTCAGAGGCGATATCGATCGTAGCCAAATCACTGCCGAAGCGCTGCTACCAGCGCTTCAACAACAGATCTGTGCCAAAGAGACGAGCTTTTCCAACCCTAACCGACCTTGTAAAAATCCGGATTTCCCAGGCGTATCGTTTGCGCTCGGCGGTGAGCAGCTTGAGCGTAGCAAGGTCACTTCGAGCCTTGGCCAAAATATATTGCTGGCGATGATTCTGATCTACGCATTGCTTGCAATTCCTTTGAAGTCTTATTTTCAACCGCTGGTTATCATGAGCGTCATCCCATTTGGAGCCGTTGGAGCCATCGTTGGCCACTACGTCATGGGCTGGAACCTAATTTTCTTCTCGTTGCTGGGAATCATCGCGCTCTCCGGAGTGGTTGTGAACGCGTCACTCGTGCTGGTAGATTTCATTAACCGTCAAAGAGCAGCCGGTACCCCATTATTTGAGGCGGTAACCCAAGCCGGCGTCGCTCGCTTTAGGCCCATCATTTTAACCTCGGTCACCACCTTCGTAGGACTAATCCCTCTCATGACCAATGACGATCCAGAGACGTTCATGTTTATCCCCATGGCGATCTCGCTAGCTTTTGGCGTGCTGTTCGCCACTGCGATCACGCTGTTCTTAGTGCCCAGTCTGTACCTGATGCTGGAGGACTTCCTCTCACTCTGGGGCCGCCGCTCCGAAGAGTTGGGCAGAGGCACCAATCAAATCGAGAGCGGCCAGGAGGCCATCATAAATGGCCAGAATATTTGAGCCTAGGCGAGAGAGCACCCGAAAAAGTTGGTGCTCCGTATACAGAATCTGATAGCTATAGCGTCTTAGCAAAAGGGTTTAGGGGCAGTCAATGCTCTCCTTGCCATCAGGAAACACCCCATCTCTTCTAAATAGTTCGCAGAACCGATTGGCCTCCGCTACGAGAGTAACGAGCGGGCCCGGGCTGACTTAAACAAAACTTAGCCCTTGATTACGAGAATGCAGGACCCAAGCTAACCGATGTCTCATCAGGATTGAGTCTTCACTTTCTTGAGAGCGCATCAGTAAAAAGTTCGCTCAAACTCAAGCCACGCCCCTTGTTCTTAGTTCACGCGAGCGTCAGCTATGGCTTGTGCTCCCAAACTTAGTTCTGCAGCCATAAACGTATGCGCTTGCGGCATGGCAAAGTCGGTATCGTTCAATGTGTCCTCGATCAGCCGGCCAAAATATGGGAAACCCACTTTTCCTGTAACCTCATGGCGCTCCTCGGACTCTTCAGTGACGATCATCACAACATTCGCCTTCAGTTCTGGTGCGGCTAGGTCAATGTACTTCCGGCATTCGATGCTGCCCTTGGTCCCCTGAAGGAACAGTCGGCCATCCCCCCAAGTTCGGAGTCCTCCTGGGGTAAACCAATCGACACGAAAATAGCCCGAGGCGCCAGACGGCGCGGTTAAGGAAAATTCACCAAAGTCCTCGAGCTCTGGATAGGCCTGGTGATGCAAATTCGCTGCTCGCGCGAACTCGACTACCGCGCTATCTGACCCAGTAAAGCTGAGGAATTGCTCTGCCTGATGACTACCTAGATCACAAATAATTCCGCCATATTCAGCCCTTTCGAAAAACCAGGGTGGGCGCTGGGAAGCCGATAACCGATGCGGGCCTAACCCCAACACTTGAACCACTTCACCGATCACCCCAGCGTTTACCAATTGGAGCGCGTGCTCGGTTGCTTCGTTTTGCAATCGCTCGCTATAACAAACGGCATACCGACGACCCGATGAGTCAGCCAGTTTACGAATATATTCAAGTTGCTCGAGACTAATGAACGGACACTTGTCCGTAAAATAATCCTTACCCGCTTTCATCACAGCAGCACCTACGCCCGCACGAAGATTCGGTATCGCTGCAGCAGCTACGAGTTTGATACCTTGATCTACGAGAATCTCATCAAACGCTTTGACTCTACGCGCCTCCGGGAATTTCGAGAGCATTAACGCCGCTTTATCGTCGTCAGGCTCATAAATAAGAGACAGATTGGCGCCTGCTGCAACGAGGTTGGCAACCATTCCGTAAATGTGTCCATGATCAAAGAAAGCGGCGGCGATCGGACATTCCCCGAATTCACAGACGGGTCCCTGACTTGCCGTGACTGGAGCGTAATGCATACCAGAAGTCACGTACCAAAGCTCCCTGATAGGTCCGT
>CENQ01053918.1_pt1 | contig 14088 bp, 21 predicted proteins | sample 356171 | NCBI WGS metagenome assembly CENQ01 (sample SAMEA2619802, study PRJEB7988) | marine metagenome | biome: marine biome (ENVO:00000447); feature: surface water layer (ENVO:00002042); material: "saline water (ENVO:00002010), including plankton (ENVO:xxxxxxxx)" | depth 5 m
GCGAGCACTGTTGCATCGTAGAAATTCTCAATGAGCTTACCCGACCATATCTCAGGAATAAAATTCCCAGTATACTGCGGATGCCCAGGGGATGTTGCGTATGCCATTTTGGCCTCCTAACACATGTTTAAGTTATGCGACCCTCTGCCTGAGCAGCAAAGATGTCACGTTCAATTTTAGCCCGTTCATCATCTCGACCTTTGTACTTTCCTTTACGAACATCATCATAGAACTGACCTATGTCAGCCGCTGAATAGGTTTGTTTTTGAGTAGGTACTGAACCCTGACTTCTCCCTTTCTTCGGAGAAACCTGTTGTTCAAGTTCGTTTTGATTTACGGTCTTTACCTGTTGAGCAGAATCAGAACCTTTTAAGCTAGACCAAGTTTGAAAAAACGAAGCTACACGTTTCGTATCAAATCTACGCTGTGCGTCATCCAGATATGCTTGCCTTGGCTGTCCAGACAATGGATCAACTTCTAACAACCAACTCTGAAAATCTGCGTTCTCGTTGATTTTCTCCCAATCGGGTACTAAGTTTTCTAACTCGGCCCAGAATAATTGCTCTTGAGTATTTCCAACTTGATTAGCTAGTTGTTGTACTTGCGGAACAGTATTCTGATTCATCTGTGCAACTTGTGCTCGTAGATTACTAATCTCACTAGCCATGCTGCCCAGCTCTTCTTTTGACACTTTACGCATAATATCAATAGACTCACCGTACTCCTCAACTTCCTTATCTGTTATCAACTTTGTAGGTTCAACAGCTGGTTGTTGTGGGGCTTGAGACTGTTGTTGATTCATAGTAGATAACAACTGCTCAAACTGGTTAATCTTTGAAGTTTGCTCTTGCACCTGTTGGCGCAACTGCGGAACTTCTGCGTTATACATGCCCTGAAGGGTCAGATACTTTTGTCTCCAATCGGCTTTTTCTTCCTGGCGTTCCCCTGATTGCTCTACAGAGGAAGCAGCTGCAATTTCAGTTACATTGTCGGCACTGGGTTCGGATTCAGGAGCTGACTCTGCCGTTTCTTCAACGGGGGCCTCCTGAACTTCATCCTCTTTTAACTCCTTGTACAACTCTTGTACTGCCTCTGACTGTTTCTGAACTTGCTTCGGTATTGCCATTTTTCGCTCCTTAAGGTATGCGTGTTAGTCGGCTGGTCATACTAAACCTTTGCCGCTGTTGATGGGGCTTCTTTAATTAATTTGGCTAGTTCGCCAAGAACTTGACACCGCCCCTGTTGTAGTGCCACGTTATTAATGACACTTGGTAAGGTTTCTAACTCATGTAACCTCCAAGTATCAATAAATTCTAAAATCTCTGGATACTGTTTATTTACAGCCGCCAGACTATGTAACGCTTTTGCATCAGGCCGAATCATCCAGATCCTCCTGTTTGTCTATTCATAACTGTATTAGCAGCTAACCCTCCAGCAGGGTTACCAGCTGGATCTGTTACTTGTGCTTGCTGTGGCTGTTGTTGTTCTTGCTGAGCTTTCAACAACCTAGATTTAAATGCTTCTTTCTCTCTTGATGGTATGATGTCATCAACTGGCATTTGAAGACCTTTAGCAACTTCTCTAAGAATCGCTGCTCTACCTTCTTTACCAATAATCTGTGAGTCAATCTCATTACCTGTAGCATTAAGAAACTCGATACGTCTAATATTAACTGTTTCTTTAACAGCCAAATTAACTGCACCTTTTGGTACAATAGCTAGATCGCCTTTAATACTTTCATCTTCGTTATACCGCATGTTGTATAGGAAGATACGATGTAACACAGGTTTTATTATGTCATTATCAATATGCATAACAACCTGACGAATACCTTTACCTGCTGATCCCATTAACATTGAAAGTCCAGAGGCAGTTCTACCTGCACCCTGAACATTCAAGTCACCCGTGACATAGGAAGGAATGCCACTGTGGTCATCTGCCAACTTAGCAAACTTGTCATAGATAGCCGCTAGAGTATTAGCGTTATCTTCAGGCTGCGTAAACCTGACTGCAGGTGCATTAGCTCCAAGGGGATCGTTTGTTACTTGCCAGATTTTCCACGGATGAAGTTGCGTAATATCTTCATTTGGCGGTATACGTTCAAGGTTAACTTCAACTTGAGGGCCTGAAGAGATGCCCATATTGTTAACGAGCGCACGCACAGCTGCGTTACAAACGTTTTGCACATCTTCAATAATCTCTGGTATACCTTTACCCCAAAACGCCCCAGGCGCTTTAATAAATGATGTTTTAGCATATGGTTTTTCTCCTAAGGGATCATAATTTAATATTGCTTTAATTACGTAATCCCCGATAACCCACACGTTTGCATCGTATTCTTTCGTAGGTTCTGGAATCATATCCTCTTCCATACCCCATTCGATCAGCATACTACCGCTTACTTTGCCCCAAAACTCTAGCGCATCATACATTTCTGTAGGACGTCTATGGCTATAGTATTTGTTTTCTTCTTGGTCTTTGGTATACTCAAAGTCTTGCGTAATCCAGCTTCCATATTCATTTGTACCCAGATCTAACAAATGTCTTATAGCGTCATCATCATAACCTGGGACTCCAATAAGATCTGAAAGATCAGAACGACTTAGCTTATGATGCTCAAACAAGTACCCTTCATTAATGTCAGATATTCCAGGTTCTGGATATATATCAAACGGGTCTACTCGTTCAAACTCTGGCGCTATTATTTCATCTGCAACAACGGTAGTTATATCACTAGACGTATCATATTTAATACGTCTTTGCCTTCTTATAACAGGCCCCTTGATAAAAGCGCATGGGTAAGTAACTAAATCAGTTATAAAGTTATTAAAAGATTCAGGCCACCCACCATGAACAAATTGATCTTGGATAGTGACCTTCATCTTGTCTGCTCGGTTTTGAGCACCCTGGAGGATACCAAACCTGTAGTCCTGAGTTACCATTTCTTTTAACTCATTGAGTTGGCTTGGAGTAGGTGCTTGCCCCATTCGTTTTATCATATCAACGACAGACTCAGCGAATGCTTCTTGAATTTCAGCTCGTTGTCTAGGAGTAAGTTCTGGAATTGGTGTGGGTTCTAAATCCCATGGTGGTGTACCAGAATCAAGTAAGATATCACGCAACCAAGATTCAGCGCCTCGACACTTAACCTCAGTGAGCATCATATAAAGATCTGAACCACCTTGTGCTTGAATAGCTGCTAATTTATCAGGTTCATATTCTCCGTTACGCTGCCGCAACGCTTTGAGCATAGTAAGCTCTATAGGATCTTTGGCTTGTTTAGCAGCTTCCCAACATTCTCTAATATGAGAAGCTAACCCTAGTATATAAGGTTCGTTCTGACGAGCTTCTAATTCTGCTCGCTTGGCAGCTTCTGCTTCTTCTTTAGTAACAAGTTCAGCATTACCAACTATCTTAAGTAGTCCTGCTACCATAACTTACATCCCTGTTCCGTAAGATTTACCTCTCTTTTTACGTTTCTTATCTTCATCCTCGTCATCATCGTCCCGCTTGTTTTCTTTATATTCCATAGCAGGGCCAACTAGACCGCCTGTAAGATAAGGTCTACGAACATCGCCACCTTCCCCACTCATCTTGGGGTTGTCCGATATACGTTTGTAAGGTTTACCACCTCCACATGTTCCCATGATCGCCTCCAATAACTGACAACTTGTTATAGTTTACTATAAAAAGAAGCCCCGTCAAGTAGAAAGGAGAAAACTTAACGGGGCTAGTGTATGGTTGGCGACAGTGGAGTATCTCCAACCGAGGGAGGAAACGTCTCAAGTCCAGCCCACTGCTGCCACTCGCTTGATATCTCTAGCTTGTGGCGTCAATGCACCTTCACCAACTGAGTGTATATGCAGCATCAAATATTGTAAAGCCTCTGCTACATGCGAGTGTTTGTTCTTTTCTATGCTACCGTTCTTGTGGTGAAATCTATAACCACCCATCATGGCTGACTTGAGGTGTGTGCATCTAGGATCAACTAAGAACCCTGAATCTCCATCAACGTGCCGCATTAGAAAATCATCAACAGCTGACAGCCTAGCTGACACACTGTTAGTTTTTGCAGGAAATACTTTGAAGCCTTCTGCTTTTATTATATCGACAGCAGAACGCTCGTCAGTCTGTGCTCTCTGCGTACCAGCGGGGTCAACTACAATAACAACAGGTGCGCTAGTAAACCGTTCGTGTATAAGTGGGCGGATGATCGTGCGGACGAAACGCTGGATACCCATATCGAAGGAGACAGCCTCATCGAGTATCAGCGCTCGCCCACGAGGATCTTGTTGCCCTATAACTGCTGCTGGTGTCAAGCCTAAATCCATACCGATAATAATAGGGCGCACACCATTAATAATAGGAGTGAGCGTAGACGTTGCCATATGGTAGTCTGGCCTAAAGTATTTGTATACTGGTTGTCCTGCTGAGCTGAGTCCGTACTCACCGTCAATAAAGACTCGGACATACTCTTCTGAACGGCCTTGGGTGTCATAATATCCATCTGGTAAATTCTCCACATTTTCTGCGAGAGCGCTTCGGCCTGACGGTTGTTTGAAAACATCCCACCCATTATCATTGTCACTGACCCCATCTTTTGGGTCTAGCTTTTCCATTTGATAATACCACCATGTATCCATAGTCGGGGGGTTAGTATCTCCCCACATTCCAAACCATGAGGGCCCTCCATCCTTAGCGGACGGGTATCTACCAATACGTTTGGACATAGCGTCCACAATCTCTGAGTTAATATCTCTACACTCATTGAACCACGCAAAGGTCAGCTCAAGTGAGTTTAGGTTTGCCACATCGTCTGCGTCATCGAGTGCACGAAACATAATCTCGCACTCGACATCACCAACTTTAAAGAAATAGGTTTTGGTGGTACGCATGAAGTTGCCGCATATCCCTGGTGGGAACCAGTCGAGAAACGTTTTAATGGTCGTATCAGTCAACTGACGAACAGTCTCACGAACAACCGCAGCACGGGAACGCCTCACCCCGTCCTGCCCAGGCTGCTGCTGTGATGCCCTACGGACAATTTCAAAACAGCTCGCCACCGACTTACCTGACCCGACTGGCCCCATAAGTACACGCATCTTTGCATCAGAGTTCATAAACGCTGTACAAGTCTTCGATGGTGTAAAGTCTATATTCATAAGTCACCATATAAAATTATGGCATAGGGTTCGGTAGTTGTACGGTTACGCAACACCTTTTGTCTAAACCCAATGCCTTCTGCTTCAAGTATTAATGCTACTTGTTCACAATCATCCAACGTCTTGAATGTCGCCATCGGCATCTTCTCGTAGGTCTGGGAGAACTTCTGTTTCAGATTCGTGATCAATCGTGGTTGTTGCGATGTGCTCTTGACCTGCGAGGTTAATTGTAATTTTAACTCCGCCACTTTGTCCCTCTATAGCTGTATCATTCTTTGGCTCCAAGCCGCCCCACTTAACAGTTGACTTTATCAAGTCAGCTTTAACTGCAGGCGATACTTCTGGAGAATGGATTAACGTCCAACTAGTTGTCAGTAGTTCTTCCGCCTGTGCTCGGGCCTTAAGCTTGAACGTCATGCCTTTCTCTTTAATGTCATCCCTATAAGAGTTGACCTGTTTGAGAAACACAGGATCTTTGTTGAACACTAACACATCATCAGCAGAAACTGAGTGCCGTTGTTTTAGTTCATCTAAAGTCTCACCGCTGCCTTCAAGCATCAGCGCTATATCGAAAGCTAATCGGTTCGACCACTTAGTGTGTTTAAGCGGTAACGTATCCATGCAGTTGATCCTATGTGTAATGTACAATCCTGTCAAGAAACTTTGTAACTTTACACCTTCTAAAAAACGGCCCTTGGTTTATGAGCCTTACCTATATATAGAAGCAAAAAATTTACAAGTCCAAGTGCCCCCCTACAACACATAGTGTGTCGGCTCGGATTTAGATAGGCTGTAACCCGCAGAAACTGGGCAAACTTGACATAGTGTATCGTTATGCTAATGTTGAATTGTCGGTGGCGATGTTGCCCCGACATAACCCGTCACGCACAGCGTGGCTGTGTGTGGCACATACTGGAAGGAGGTTCTGCTATGCGGAACTCATCTTATGAAGGTATGGTTGCCCTTCACATAAGCAACCAAAAGGGCGTCAACACTGTTGTGTTGAAGCGTGGTTCAACTGGCAACGGTCACGATGCTAGCAACCCCAAGGCTATCCTTGATGATCTCATCGAGAATGCGCCAAAGGGTGTAGCTCTCAACCCGTACAACTTCAACGTCATCGCTTTTGATGTCAACAAGAAGTTGGCCGCCAAGAAAGAAACGCTCACCGTTGAGCATGTGGCCAAGACGGTCAAAAAGCTCGGCGATGACCTGACGGTCTGGGTCAGCGTGTGCTGGAACAGCTACGGCAAGCCGCCAAAGCTGAACATTGCACAAGCTTCGGCTAAGTCGACATTCGCTAACGGCGGACGTCAAGCTTCACCGAACCCGTTCAAGAACGGTTAACCCATGGGCAGGGGCTTCGGCCCCTGCCGCTTATTGAAAGGAGGCTATTATGCCTAAGCTACGCACAACTACCTATCAAGTACGTGTCAGTGCTGATAAGTTTCAAACATTCTCCACCACTGTGGTGAAAGAGTGGAGCCGAGCTAAGAGTATCGCCAAGCGATGCATCAAGAAGCACGGTGTTGAAGCTAGGATACTGCCAGTACGTAGTAGGTAGCTAACCCTGGGAGCCCAGTGATGGGCTGGGCTCCCTCTTTTTAAAGGAGAAAACAATGCAAGTACCAATGTTTACTAACTCATGGACTGGAAAGACAGTCTATATAACAGAAATATCTAACAGTACACTAACATACTGTGGATATATACCACACGATCAGTACACAGCTGATACAACCAAGCAGGAATACATACCTGGACTACTAGAAGACGAGGAGGAGGAGTCGTAAGACTCTTCTTTCTTTTTATTTTTTAAAAACAACTACACCTACCATAGCTCGGGGGGTCATCGCACGCTATAAAGTGGCTATAATGTGGGGGGTATATGGCGATCTATACAATCTATGGCTAACATTACACACTTATTCAGCGTTTAGATTATCTAACGTTACACTCTCTTGCCCATATTGTCAGGTTTTACAAGAGGTTATGCCATATACGGCTCGATATTCGATATAAATAATCTAAATAATCTACAGATTTTACATATATCGCCTATAGATTACCACTTCTTAGCGTTATATAGGTTTTCGCATATAACATTACATAATATATCTGTAGATTATTTATATCGTAACCTGTCAACACGTTGATATTGCTACCTATTATATGAGTCATAAAATAATCTATTAGTAGGCTCTGTATTATACTTGTACAGCGAGGGGCAACTTGACACTCGGCTCGGTTTTGGTATTCTGGTCGGGCTTGGCGAGGTGGTCTCGTTATAGCGCTGTTCTAACTTAACATTTAAAACTGGAGGTTAATATGGCTAGAACTTTTGATGGTACTGTTGAGGCTTATGTTGCACCTATTGCTAAGACTGTAAAGGTGCGTAATCACACTGCTGGAACTGCGTTTACTGCCGAGAATGTAAACGATCTATATACAACCATGGTTGATGCTGCTGAAAAGCATGGTGTAACTGTGTCTGTATTTGCTCCAGATATTGAGAAGGGTCGTAAAGGTGGCTTTAGTGTCGCTGAATTGCAAGCTCTTGATATGTCTGAGTATAGTGTCAAGTTATTGGCAGGTAGATATGGGGCTTATGTCGCCGTATTGAAAGATGATGCTGATAGTCAGCAGGCATCTGGTGCTAAGACAATCGTACTGTAATGTTAACCACTGTAGCAGGGAGTGTAATGCTCCCTGCTCAGCCCTATGGAGGTCTATATGAAAACTAAACGTTGTGTTTATTGCGCTACTCAGTATCCAGTTAGACGCTATGAACTGGGGTATGTAACTTGCCTTGATTGTGGCAGTAAAGATGCCAGTACTGTCAAGCATACTGTCGTGCCAATGCACAAATCTAACTACGTTGTTATCACTAATCGTGATGACTTGGTAGGTATCAATAGCAAGGGGGGGTTAGTGAAATGAAACTGTCAGTAATTCTCGCTTGGATTTTATATGGCGTTGTATCGTCTGTGTTGATGATGCTAGCCGATAGCTATTTCGGTTGGGGTTTATTCTCATGAGGAAGCTAACCGAAATCTTGGGGGGGTTGATGATGGCTACCATTGTCGGCTTCCTATTGGCGTTCGTACTAATCAATTTCATCCTTGGGTGTGAGACATGGGATGAATCATTGTGGACATACGAACATTCATGCGTAACACCATCAGCTATATGGGAAGGAGTAAAGATATGGCTAAACAAAACTTGAAGCTATTCATGCTACGGCATGAACAAGGTGGAAATGCAGTCAAAGATGACAGTGGTGAAATCATTCACTACTCAAACAAGATGACTGCCAAGAAGAATAGGAAAGGCAATCAAGTCGTGTCCTATGGCGTTGACCATCGCAGATACATTCAGAAGAAGGGAGATAAATGATGCGAGCTACATTACTAAACGAAACTCTGAAAGAGTTATTCAAATCCAAAAGACCAGTATGCATCGAAGGTATGCCAGGGGGAGGTAAGACTACCATCTCTCAACAAGTTGCCAAACAGTTGGCAGTTGGGTACATCGAGAAGCATACACCTACAATGCTTGTCGAGGACTTCGGTGTACCAGACATGGCAACAGATGGTAATTCATTCGGTTACAAACTACCAGAGTGGTATCCTGCTGAAGGCAGAACAGATATACCAGACGAGGGTATACTCTGCTTCGATGACAGAAACCAAGCACCTGCTGATATTCAGAAGGTACTGGCTAACATACTGCAAGCTAGGACACTGCATGGTGTACCACTGAAGAAGGGTTGGCACTGTATATCTACTGGTAACAGACAGTCAGACAGAGCAGGTGCTAACAGAATCTTATCTCACTTGCGTAATCGTGAGACTGTAATTGAATTGGAAACACACCTTGATGACTGGACTGGTTGGGCAATCGAGAATGATGTCAAGCCAGAGCTAATCTCATTCATTCGATTCAGACCTAATCTACTGCATGACTTTGATCCTCAGCGTGACATCAATGCTACACCACGTTCATGGGTTGAGGGTGTATCTGATGTGATTGGTATTGTACCTGCTGATGCAGAGTATGAATGTTTCAAGGGTGCAGTTGGTGAAGGTGCTGCAGCAGAGTTCGTTGGGTTCTTGAAGATACATCGTAAGCTACCTAATCCTGATAGCATACTGATGAATCCTAGCCAAGCTAATGTACCAGATGACCCTGCTACATTGTATGCATTGTGTGGCACGTTAGCTCACAAAGCTACACTGGCTAACTTCGACCGAGTAATTACTTACGTTGGTCGTATGCCAAAAGAGTTCTCTGTCCTATGTATTTCGTATGCTACTCGCAAGAACGATGAACTTGCTAGCAGTGGTGCGTTTACCAAGTGGGCAGTAGATAACCAAGATGTCTTGTTCTAAGTGGAGGTAAACATGAAACTAACAGACAAAGCATTACTTGTTCAGCTTAACGTATCGCAGTGGACTGCACGTAAGTATGACAAGAAAGTAACTCAGCAGATTGCTGACCAACATAACACAATCGTTGAAGCAGGCAGATACAACAAGTCTCTGCTTCCTCTCAATGATTACCTTGGTAACATCCACAAGCTGACTACCACCATACGGACAGAGTACTACAAGAACACTCTGCCTTGGGGTATCAATGGTACTCAAATGTTACCATCTAAAAACTATCTGTCGTTCATGACAGACTTCCGTAACTTCAAAGCTAACTGGCTTAGTCTAGTTGACCAGTTCGTTGATGTGTATCCACAGTTGAAACTGGATGCACAGAGGTTACTACCTAACGGATTGTACAAGGAAGAAGACTATCCTACTGTTGATGGTCTTCGTGCTAAGTTTGGTATGGACATGATTGTCATGCCAGTACCTGCCGATGACTTCCGAGTACAGATTGCAGATGATGAACTCTCTGCCATTCAACAACAAGTTACCGAACGTGTAACTAGTGCATCGCAGGAAGCTATGAAAGAAGCATGGCAACGACTGTACGATGTAGTCAAGCATGCTAGTGACAAGCTGAATGAACCTACTGGTATTTTTCGTGACTCACTAGTTCAAAACATCAATGACATCTGTGGCATATTGCCAAGGCTTAACTTTGCTGATGACCCTAACCTAGAGACCATGCGTCAACAGGTTGAGCAATCACTTGCTAACGAGAATCCAGAAGCTCTTCGTGTTGACTGGGATTTACGTGAACAGAAGGCAAGACAAGCCAAAGCTATTGCCGACAAGATGTCAGTATTCATGGGAGAATTATGATGGATATACAAACAAGATTGTCTAAAGCAAAGACATCGCTAATGTTGGAGTACCCCTTCTGGGGTACTCTGGTAATGAACATGCCGTTCAGCCTAGATGAGAACATACCTACTGCATGTACCAATGGTAAGTGGGTCAAGTTCAATCCAGACTTTGTCAATTCCTTGAACGATGAGGAACTCAAGTTCCTTGTTGCACATGAGATTGCACACCCAATGTTTGAACACACCACTAGGCGTGGTGAACGTGATGGGTACAAGTGGAATCAAGCAGGCGACTATGTCATCAATCAGATACTAACTGATGAGGGTGTAGGTAAGATGCCAAAGGATGGTCTGTTGGACAAAGACTTGTACGACAGAAACGATGGTGTCACTGATAAAATCTACAATGAACTACCCGATACACCAGAGGATGGTAGAGGGTATGGTAATGCAGGTCAGCCATTCGATGACTGTCAAGATGGTGGTCAGACACAAGCAGAGATTGCACAACAACAAGCAGAATGGCGTGTCAAAGTAGCTCAAGCAGTACAGTCAGCTAAGATGATGGGTAAGTTAAGTGCAGGTATTGAGCGCTTAGTCGGTGAACTACTAACACCCAAGGTGTTGTGGGCAGATGTACTGCAACGCTTCATCATCAAAGCTAAGACTGATGACAGAACATTCGCTAGACCCAACAGACGTTTCATTCAGCAGGGTATGTATCTACCTAGCATCACTGGTGAGGTGATGGGTGAGATTGCATGGGCAGTTGACTGCTCTGGTTCTATTGGTCAAGAGGAGATAGACCAGTTCGCTACTGAAATCATCAAGGTATGGGAAGACCACAAGCCTACTAAGACTCATGTCATTTACTTTGATAGTGAAGTGGCTCACTACGATTGCTTTGGTCAAGATGATAAACCAGAGATTAAACCACATGGTGGAGGAGGTACTGCCTTCTCACCAGTATTCAATTACATGCAAGACAATGACATAGACCCAGTGGCTTGTGTGTTCCTAACTGACCTTTGTTGTGATGACTTCGGTATTGCACCAGACTGTCCAGTACTGTGGGTTACTACGATGAAAGGTGATGCACCATTCGGTGAAGTTGTAGAAATGGAAGGAGTAAACTAATGGCAACAGTTAGATTTAGTGATGCCCTCAAGGGCGAAATACGTAACAGTGCAAAAGCTATGTTTCAAGACAAGATAAAGCAGGCAATAGACAACGTGCCTGCTCATTGGGGAGAGAAAGTATATGAGTCTTTCTTTCCCCTTGATGTACGACAGAAGATGGCATCACTGCCAGACTATGTACTGCGTAAGACAGAATCCATTGATGTCAGTGGTTGGGCAAATGCACCAGAGGATGTATGGCAGACTGGTGCTTATCGACATCAGACATGGATGCTAGCTAGTACGATTAGGTTATCGTTTGGTAAGCCTATGCCTTGGGTTGATAAGTTCCAAGATGCACCTAGTGGTTTCGTACATAGCTACAGTAGTGGGAAGTTTGACTTTTCCGATGCACGTTGGGATTGGTTGAAGCCAGAGTTCAAGGAGTACAATCGTCAAGTTTTTGTACAGACTGAAAAGATGGAGAAGTTCCTAGAATCTGTCAACAGATTGATGGATACATATACCACACTAGCACCTGCTCTCAAAGCATGGCGACCATTGTGGGATTTGTTACCAGAAGAAGCTAAAGAACGACACAAGACTGTCAAGGAACGTAAGGTAACTAAGGCAGAAGACTTAGACCTAGACCTTAACGCAATGACTAGTGCCGTAGCACTAAATAAAATAACTAAATAGAAAGGAATAAATATGACTAGAAGATATTTCAATGAACCTATACTGATAGACTACGCTGATTGTGAGCGTAAGTTTTCTACGTGTAGACATCCTGCAAAGGGTAAGCCTATACGTACATGGTGTAGGTTATTTAAAAACCAAGATGTGTACGAGTTAAGGTACTCAACTTGGAATGGTGAGAACAAGGAAGTAATCGCTGAGTTTCATCAAGATGGTAGGCTTGTCTTACCATCTGATAGCTACACATGGCAGATGATGCATGCTTCTTTGTCTACTGCTTTGCATAGAGTGATACCTATTGTCACTGAACGTGTAGGTAAAGCTAGGTATCGTATTATTCAGCATAGATGGTTGGATGAAAATGTAGATGAGACTGACCCATTAGCAGGGGGCAGTGAGTTCTATCACGATTGGTGGAAGTCATTCAAAGCCAAAAGCGTTGAGTACTTTGCAGGTATAACTTTCAATCATGAAGGCTTATGCATCAACCCACGACAAGCTACCACTGGTGAGATTGATACAGAGAAACGTAAGGTATGGCTACGTATGCTCAAGCGTTTCAAGCGAGGTCTAAAAGCTAGAGCCAAGGTAGGTGCATTACAACAACATGCCAAGCGTATCTATGACAAACATGCTGAGATGGAACGCAAAGGTCAGAATCGTTGGCAATGGCAACTACCTAACTGGAGGTCAAAGACATATTACTCAATGCTCAAACAAGCTATGGAGACTAATGAGTTTACTCCAGAGTTTCTTGATGCCTTCGTTGAATCAGCTACCCCTAACACCTACGGCAATCAGCTGGCTACAGATGCACACATCCTACAACACGTTGACACAGTGATGAGTGATATGTCTTACGATCTGCGTAAAGACTTTGGTGTGTTTATACAAGAGCCATTAACTGCTGATGGAAAGGTAATGCAACGATGACAGTTATTGCATGGGATGGTGAGGTACTTGCTACTGATACCCAATGTGTATTGGGTAACGCTAAATACAATGCACCTAAAGCATGGTACAAGTCTGTGGGGGGGCAGGCTTGTATCCTCACTGGTGTAGGTACACTCAAGAATATACACCGACATAAGGACTGGCTCTTACATACATATAGTATGGATGGAGAAAACGCTAGTCATCCATTCCCTTATGGCGATGTAGAAAACCACTACTACCAATTTATCCTCGTAAACAAACAAGGACTATTACGTTATGAGGGTACACCTTATCCCATAGTACATGGGGTAAACGCTTGTGCATTTGGTGAAGCATCTGACTTTGCCTATGGTGCATTAGCTATGGGGGCTACGGCTATTGAAGCAGTCAAGGTAGCTATCCAATACTCTCACCAGTGTGGGGGTAATGTTGAATCATATTCGTTATTGAAAGGAGACGAACATGAACCGAAAGAAGTCTAAGTCTGAAAAGATATGGGCGTATCTAATCGAACACCCTAATGCCAAAGCTAAAGATGTAGCCAAGGCGTGCAAGTGTTCAGAGAAGTATGTCTACAACTTGCGTAGTAAAATAGGTACACCAGTAGAGGTGCTATCTAAACCTAAGATACGCATGCGTACAGAGGTACTGACATCTGCCAACACGTTGGTAAGTGAGACTCGTGAAGATGAACACGGAGATTTTGCAGAAAATGCAGAGACTACTGCCAAGCTATGGTCTGCATATAAAGGAACAGAGTTTACTGCTCATGATGTACCTATGATGTTGGCTCTGTTGAAAGTAGCTAGAGCCAAGAGCAAACCTAAGAAGATAGATAACTATCGTGATGGGTGTGGGTACATAGCACTAGCAAGTGAGCAAGTATGAGTATCATAACTATAGACTTTGAAACCTATTACGATAGGGAGTT
>CENQ01138591.1_pt1 | contig 14022 bp, 24 predicted proteins | sample 356171 | NCBI WGS metagenome assembly CENQ01 (sample SAMEA2619802, study PRJEB7988) | marine metagenome | biome: marine biome (ENVO:00000447); feature: surface water layer (ENVO:00002042); material: "saline water (ENVO:00002010), including plankton (ENVO:xxxxxxxx)" | depth 5 m
CCTTTGCCTTTACCACCTCCACCTTCGGGAGGTGGCTCTTTCAAGAGCTTATGTAGGGCATTGATGACCTCGACAGCGACATACACAGGAAGATGAGCCGATGAAGCCCAATCTGTGTTGCGTGGTTTTAGTTCAGACCATATAGGCTTGAGGTATTCAACTAAGTCTTTAGCGTCTTGCTGATACTCGGCATAGACAGTCTTTGAGTCATCTGATACCCAACCTTTCCCACTGTCTCTAAGTGCCATTAGAAAGTCGCTAGGCACTTTCTGACCTCGTACCTCTGCCTCGAGTTCATGACACCAAGTTTGGATACTGTGGAAGCGATGCTCGACCTCTGGGTATGCTAGAGCCATTCCTGGCTCCAACCTCATATCTGCTGTCACATTTACCCACTTGGGCATATTGCTCTCGTGGTATGGGATGTCCATATCTAAGTGCCGACCAACCTTGGTACGAAACTCAGCGTAGGTAGGGAAGCGTCCGTTCGCACAGTCGCATAGAGCGTGTCCTGCTTCATGGACACCTCCACCGACACCTGCACTAGCGTTGATGGTAGTTACACCTGCCGCTGATGGTGAGGGGAGATACAAAGTCGCTGTTTCGGGAGAGGATTGGAACTTGTATTGAGCGTCAGCGTAGATGGCCTTTAACCACCTGTCTTTAGTGGAGTAGTCAGACGCTCTCACATCTTGGATTGCTCGACCAAAGACGAGCCAAGGGAACGCTGATGAGATTGCGAAAGTCCCCCCCTGTCGTACAACACTGATATTCTTGAGCATTTGTGTGAGTGCTTCAAACGCACCCTTTGCGAAGCTCAAGGGATCTCGCCTATGATAGTTCTTGGGATCGTGCATATTTGGATCGACCATGTTGGTTCTCCTGTTGGTAGGTGTCTAGGTATTATATGAAAGCAAGAACAAGTTGCCCCACGCTACTCTATAAATAAGGGGTTACAGTTGGGCGTAACCCCTTATTTATTTCCTGTTGTGAGGGAACTTCCCCGACCCAAATTGTATAAAGGCTTTAAGCGTAACCCCTTATTTATGGAACAGTACAACCAACACTCTCAAAGGAGATAAAATGTCTCGTCAACGACCCGAACTATACACCCTAGCACACAACTACTTTTGTGGTGTGCGTAGAACCATGAGTCCACTCACAGCAATGGAGATCATCAACGCAGGTTTTGATCCTGCAAAGCGACCCGACAACTATGTCGAGGACACTACAGAGGGGTGGATGCAAGACGCTTCTCTGTTCATGAAAATCAATCACCTCATCGTCAGCGGACCTGCGGGAACAGGTAAGGACATCTTGATTGAAGCGTTTTGCCACGCTTTCAATCTTCCTCTCGCTCGCTTTGCGTTCAAGCAAGGAACAAATCCTGTGGATTGGATCTACAGGACTACCCTTGTGGGCGATGGTAAAGGTGGAACAGTCACTAAAGAGGTAGAGGGAGACTTGCTCAAAGCGTGTCGTGGAATCACCTGTAAGAGAGACTTTACAGGGGCTACCGAGCAACAGCTTACCAAAGCGATCAACGACATGGAAAAGGTCGGCTACACCGTTGAGAATAATGGTGGTATGCTCACAATCACAGTACCCTCTGTCATCTTGTTCTCGGACTACGATAGGGCTACTCCCGATCAGCTTGAGATCTTGCGTCAAGCGTTGGAGCTAGGCAAGGAAAAACTCACCAACCCAATCACAGGTGAGATGTTCACAATCTTGCCGAACACTCGCTTTTACTTTACCTCAAACAGTGGGGCTGATGGGGATGGTGGTCGAGGGAACATCACCCAAATGAAAGACTCTAGTCTCCTGTCTCGCTGTGTCGGTATCTACGCTCCACCACCTACACCCAAGTTCGAGCGTATGGTCATACAGGCTGAGTTCCCACAGTTCGATACTGACCAAGTGAAGCTCTTAGTTGACTGTAATAGAGCAATCCGAAAGGTAGCTGAAGAACAGGCTATGGGTATGGAGATCACTCTCCGTCAAGGTAAGCAATGGGGTAGGGCTTGTCTCGCTGTCATGGAGGACTTGGGTATCACAGACTTCAAAAAGGCTCTCAAGCGTAGCTTCTCAATCATCAAGGGGCATCTCAATGAGAAGCACAACCAAGACGCTCTTGAGGGTGCAATCGACCCTTACCTACGCTCTGATGTAGTAGACGCTCAAAGCCAAACTTCCTCTGATGTATGTCCTATCGACCTCTAAAAAGTTAAGGGGGGGTGCTTCGCTGTAACCCTTTATTTATATAACATTGAACCCACTCCCAAAGGAGATTACAATGACAATCAAAGAACAAAAACAAGCTGTTATCAACGCTATGCGTGAAGTGTTCCCAAACATCTTGCCTAGCCGACTCCAAGAAGCTAGGCAAGCTATCCTCACTCACATGGGGATGACCCACGCTGACTTTGGGTTTTACCCATCGGGGCAACCCAAGTTTGATAACCTTTGTAGCCAAGCTGTCAAGACGCTTAAGGCTACAGGGGAAATGTCCACGCAAGGTTGGGAGTGGCGTTGGAATGGTAGTATGGAAACAATAGAGCAACCTACTGTTGCTCCTCAACCTACCACGATGGACATGATGATGATGGAGCTTGAAGAAGATCTCTTTGGAGACACCGACTTTGAAATAGATAATGACGCACCTAGTTTGTATGACCTTACTTGTGAGGACACGCTAATCAGACTTGTTGCGACAACCTCTTGCTTCGGCAAGGCTGTTCAATCCGACCCTGTGTGTACAGGTTGCTCTCTCTTTACCTATTGCCTTGGTAAGAAGGGAGAGAAAAGAGAAGCTCAAAAGGTTGCAAGAGAAGCACGAAATGAAGCGTTAGAGAAGGCTTCTAAAGCAGGGTATAACTTAAGTAAGGTCAAAGTACCCAAGTCAGCAAAAATCCACGAGACAAAGCAAATCGAAGCACAAGCTAATACCTCATGTGTCGTATCGGGTGAACCAATCCTTAAAGGTGAGGTTGCCTACCATATCCCAAGTTGGGGAATCGTCAAGCAAGTTATCGGAGACTCATATAAAGCAATGAACAATATCTAACCCTACTCTCATAAAGGAGAATCACAATGAAAAATAGACATGAAGTTTTAGAGTACGCCAAGAGCGTCCACCTTGCTATCAATGGTGAAGCACTACCAAGCCGAGCCGAGCAAAATACTGACCACCCTTACGAAGGTCATAGTGTTGAGACTATCCAACAGCTCGTCAATGGCGACTTGGTTAAGTCTCAAGTCCGAGCCTTTGAAAAAGAACTTAAATCAGAGATGGACAATATGTTCAAGCATCTACTTATAGATACGCCTGTAAAGGTAACCAAAGGGTCTAAAGACAAGCGTGGTATCGAGGGGTTTATCCTCCACGCCAAAGAGCCACTACAAGGTTCGGGTAAAGCACTCTTTGTCTATGATGTCCTTACCCACAAGTCTTGTATGGTTCGAGACTCAGCAACTAAAGCTCGAATCCCTAAGCCCGGCGAAAGGGGTGTCTTAAAAGAAACTTATCAAGTGTGTGAGACTCTAGCCCCACACTTTACAACAGGAAAAGATGTTAGTCTTAAGTCAGACCCTAGCATGAAAGGCTTCATCCTCACAGACGCTCAAAAGAACCCGAACCTAGAGGGAAAGGGCTTTCATCAAGTCCAAGTCCAATGGCAATCATCGGGTGAGCAAACAGCCCACATCTTAACTGAACTTAACCTTATCAACTAATCACTTCTTATAGGAGAATATCAATGAACTTCAACGCACTCATGAACACAATGAATGACACATCCCTCACCATCAACCAAAGAACAGAAGCAGCCAGTAGACTGTGGGAAGCATCTAACAGGCTCAACAAGTCCCTCAAGAGCTTCAAGTCAGAGCTGATCGAAATGGCTGACGACCAAGATCTCATCATCGAGTCGTCATCTGGCAAGTACACAACTAAGGTTGAGAAGCAACCTCCAACACCTAAGTTGGAATCCGTAGACATCAACGACATCGAAGATGCTATCGGTGAAGATCTCTTTGATCAGTACATCGCTCACTCATACACAATCCGATGGAGCGAGTTTAGAGAAGCTCCAGAGGATGTGAAGGAAGCGTTCTACAATGTGCCGAACCTCGAAACAATGCAGACTTATCAAGTCAAGTTCAAGAGGTCGTAACCCCTTGTTTAACTATACTCCACAAAGGAGAATCACATGATACATCAAGACAAACGCAGAGCCTTCCACAAAGGCATGGTAGCAGGTAAAACCCCTGCTGACATCGCACAGGAACATGGGGTAGATGAGATAGATGTCGTACAGACGCTCCGACACCCAAAGCCTAAGATCGCAGGGGTAAACTACAACCACCTCAAAGTACCTGTGCCTATGGATGAGATCATCGATGCTTTCTATGAAGATAGCCTCGACACTTTGGGTGAGTTATATGGCGTTGGTGCGGCCACCCTCCGTCTTCGTCTGCCTAAAGAACTCCGAGACAAAATCAAGCGAGGTCGAAAGGCTAAAACTAAACCTAAAGCTACTGAGATACTGACCTCAGACGAGAAGAAGGATATTGTAGATCGCTACTACCGTTCGGGTCGAAAGCTCAACGCTTGTGGTGTCTCAACCCATATCGCTAAAGAGGTCTTAAAGGAACAGGATATACCTTTTAAGAAGCATGGTGCAGGAGATAAAAGCATCCCTTCAAGAGATCAGATCACTTTACTTGACTGTCTCATCGAAAAGACAGCTCAAGGGATCATCGATCCCCAAGTCATGTTCGTATGGAGTCGCAAACTTTATGAGTTCAAAACTAATAGCCCTCATGTATGGAAAGGACAGATGCTCGACTGGCTCCTAGAAAATAAAATCTCTCAAGAGATCATCCCTCATATAAATGAAGCTATAGAACAAGTCATCAAACTAAGAGGGTATGAAGATGTTGACAGTTAAACAAGGTAATAAGAGGGTTGTTAACCCAGAGCTTACGCCACCCTATAAAGACAGAACTAAAGAGTCCCTGTTCAAAACACTCGTGGTGGAATGCGGCTTCATGCCCTCACATCGAAATAAAGTATGGACGCATACCAAAGACGAAAACTTCAGCGTCCAACTAGACTCCTCAAAAAGACTCTTCCTGTTCGAGTACAGGTACACCTCAGATAAAGTAGCCTACGGAGATGAACTAGATGGTATAGAGTTTATCTCCAGCTTCTTGGAAAGCTCTCGAAACTTTTTCCAAGAGGTTGTCACCAAACCCACAGAGTGAAACCTATAGGCAGTTATAACTGCTGAAGGGCTTATCTGATTTCTTAAGATGGAAGACCGTCTTAATGTCTATACTCCCATCACTCTGAGGCACAAACCCTACGAAGATATTATTAAAATCATGGTTGATCTCCATCAACCTATTATACCTTCTCATATCATCCTTCTGTTTCTGAAAATCAGCACGAGACAGTGTTCTATAAAAATAGTTCAACTGTTCCTGAATTGAATCATGTTTTTCTTTATTTTGCAGGGCGACTTCTTTTAGTCGTTCTGCTTCCCCATACGCCCTATTCTTCTTATGCCAGTGCATGACAACATCTTCTACTTGATCCATAGTCACGCCCCTCAGATCCATTCTAAACTGAGCGTGTCTCGAATAAGTGATGTGTGGAATATTGACCTTCAATGTTTTTTTTCTTTTCCCTTTGCCCCATGTAACCTCATCGCTCAATATCCTCTTCTTCAACCGTCTAGGGTAAGTCATCCCATACCAATCATCCCGATCCCTATTCGGGATGTCAGCCAATCCGCTACGACCCGAATCATGTTGGACGATGGGTAGACCCTCTAACACATCCTTGACATACCTTAGTTCATCAATGTCTTTGTTGTTATTCTTCGCTCTCTGAAGAATCGAACAGGGATCATCTTGTTTACCAAGACCAAAAGGTTTTAGGTCACCTGCCTGTCTTTCGAGTCGGGCAACTCTTACCCTTAATTCATTGAGCTTGTCATACATTGTTTATTCCTTTCGTATAATGATCTGTATCAAGAGAGATATAAAGAAAGTATTAAACATGGATGTTCAAGTATGTACTGAATGTAACTTACCGATGGGAGATAGTTGCTACGCCTTGTGCTGGACTTGTTGGAGAGGCAGTCAAGGTTTTAAAAGGATCAAGTCAGATGATCGCTACGATGAGCTCCAGAGAATCATACATGAACTCTTACAAGAAATGCCAGACACTCAGCATCTCGATGACCACATTAAATCCTTACATACACAGATCCACCTCCTCAAAATGGAGATTTCTAACCTTCGCTATCAGGCACAGTCGAAGCCGAATTTAGATCAAGCTCTTATTAAAAGCCTACTCATGTTCTGCCATCCAGATAGAAATCAAGGGAGGGAAGAAGAAGCAGGTGAAATGACCAAAATCTTACTCGCATTAAGGGAAAAGAAATGAAGCTCTCCATTGAACTCGTACCACAATCATCATGGGGTAATAATTTACGCTCTGAAGCCAATCTCTCTAAAGCCCAATGGGATAAGCTACGCAAAGCCTCTTACAAACAAGCAAGGTACAAATGCGAGATCTGTGGAGGTAAGGGATCAAAGTGGCCAGTTGAGTGTCACGAGATCTGGCACTATGATGACCAGACCAAGACCCAAACTCTCAAGGGGCTGATTTCTCTTTGCCCCACCTGCCACAAAGCAAAACACATCGGGCGAACCCTCTCAGTAGAGCCGCCCCAAGTTCAATCAAAGGTATTACACCAACTCGCTTCGCTCAATAGCCTCACACCTAAAGAGACTGAGGACTACATCGTCCAAGTCTTTGAACAATGGAACGAGAGATCCCAACATCAGTGGACGCTAGACCTATCGTGGTTAAACGACCACATAGAATGATCTGATCTTCTTAAGTAGGTTCTCTAAAACCACACACAATGGATCACCCATAAGGAAGATGATCATTTGCTCTTTGTAATCTAGGTCTAAGGGTTTTGGATTTGCCGTCCTTAACGGCATGAGATGGTGCGTCCCCCGACTATGCCAATGTCGAACACTTAAGAGTTCGTCCTTCCCATGTTGAAGTCCCATAAGGTAATCAGAATTGGGTGTGTCAAATGACATGAAGTCGTCAGCAAGGTAGAACCCTAGCTCGGTGTAGATTTCTATCCAGTCCTCTTTTCGTGTATCCTTGAGCGTAGTTATATGCTGAGGCAAATCGGGCTTCACTACTTTAAGGTTGTTTACGCTTTCAAAGTATTTCATTGGTACTGCTCCCTAATTGTCACTAGCAGGTTCTCTAACGCCACACAGAACTGTTTATATGTCATGTCCGATGCAAGCATGATGCTGTGCTTCTTTACCAAGTCTCTATTTTTAGTTCGTCCTCTTTTCTCTGATCTAACAGCCCAGATCTTATGATCTCCCATCTTGTGTAAATGTTCTAGCTGAAGGTCTGAGTCTTGAGAGTGGTAGTAGTTGTCGATAAAAGCACCTTTACCATGCTTTCCGGCTAGATCCAATTGGTTCTCTATCTCAAAACCCAACTCCATAAATAACTGTGTCCAATCATCTCTACCTAGATCACATGGCTCTTGGAGATGATCGGACACGATCTTCTTACCGTTAAAGACGGTAAAGAAACGCATTAAGCACTCGCTCCAAAGAGCATGGCATTAAGTGCTTGAATCCTACGCTCGATCCAAAGAACAGTCTTGAGAACAAAGCTCGGCTCGTCTAGTACCGTCAGAGTATTGACCATTGCACTATAAGCCTTCGGCTCAAACTCTAGCTCATCGTTGTTGGGTAGTTTTACATGGTGTGTTCCATCACGCTCAATCACGATCACGATGGATTCTTGTAGGTCTTTTCTAGTTAAGCTCATGGATAAGTCCTTCTTCTTTTAAAGAGTCGGTAAGTTGCCCCCAAGTCATCGTTGATGTTAGGGGGAGTATGATTGTTGCTTGATTAAACTTTAAGGTGAGTAAGCTATTCTTCAACCTCAAGCTCTCAAGAGTGGGAGCGAGTGGCTTTAAAGTCCTCTCTATTTTGCTCTCATTTAAAAGCTTGAGGGGAGTGTCTTTATGAATCTTCGGGGTTGACATAGATTGCTACCCCTCCCCAGATGTTTTGGAGTGGACAGTTCGGGTCGATACAGTGCTCGACAAGTCCACCAAAGTCATCAGTGTGTTGACACTTATGCGTACAAGAGAGAAGAGCCTTACACATTCGAGTACATCCGTCTTTATGGTTGCCCTCATTCTCAAAGTCGTTGATCGCTTGCTTTGCAAACTTAGCAAAGCGTGGGTCGATACCCTCTAGTCTCTCTAAGTCCACATCTACAGGGATCATCACATAGTCCTCACGACCTTTTTGAGTCAGTACCACCATTCGGGCTTCCATATCTCGGTACACCTCATAGCTACCTTTGACTCCCTTTAGTGTGATGTTTAAAGGGTCAAAGGAAGCATTCTTGCGTAGCTCTTTGAGGTCATAGCTTGGTTGACCGTCAACCTCATCTTCAAAGAGGTCGAGATCGTCCTCTACAGGCATTTCGACCTCAAGGGTAGGCTCGACTACCACCTCGTCTTGCACAGGCTCTACAGGCTCATTCTCGACCTCTACAACAGGTTGCTCAACCTCGACCTCTACTACAGGCTCAAGTGTAGTCGTGCTCACTTGCACACTTGAGGATGTGATGTACCCATCCTCAACTTGGTCAAGGGGCTTACGGTAGTCTCGGCTACCTCCGACATTCTCTACAAGCTCTTGAGTCTCGGTGTCGATGTGGGCTTCGATGACAGCAGGGTTGTTCACAGATACAGGAACTTGAGTTTCCTCGACCTCTACAGTCTCCTCTACAGTCTCCTCTACCTCAAGGGTAGGCTCAACTACAGTCTCCTCTTGAGTCTCCTCTACAGGCTCAACTACAGTTTCCTCAACTACAGTTTCCTCAACAGGCTCGACCACAGTTTCAACCTTAGCCTTAGCCTTCTTCTTAGCCTTAGCCTTCTTAGGCTTTGCAGGGATTGTAGTGAGGTCAAAGTCGGGGTGATAGTACCCACGCTTATGGAGGATAAGCTCTCCACTCTTTTTAAGCTCCTGTACGCAGTCGTATACCTTGACCTGTACGACAGACCAATTGTACTTACTCTTGGTCATACCGAACTGATCAACTAACGCAGGGTTGGCATCACAGTAGAGCGTTTCGATTTGTCCTGTGCTCTTGCCAGGATTGGCTTGAACCATCGCAGGAAGCTCTGCTTTGATTCGGTCTTTGAGGTTGATGATGTCTTGCTTTGTGTAGGTAGCCATGTCGGTTCTCCTTAGTGAGTGGTTGGCTGATTACATAGAGTTATAAATAGGGGGTTACAGCGAAGCACCCCGATGAGGATTAAAGGGAAGAAGGATTGTCAATCCCATTCACAGTCGCATCAGCAGGGAGCTTGTACTGTCTCCACTTACGAGTGGTGAGATCCAACTCTTTGCTGATAGCGTTCTTCAACTGAACATGGAGTCCACTCTTTGTTTTTCTCGCATTTCCATTTGGATCAGCCGAGATGATCTTCTCTCCGATGATGATTCCACGAACATGAACATCACCTGTACCGTCATGGATAGACACACCCTTTACCCCACAAGGGTGATCGCTGTAAGCGTCAAGGTGCTTGTTATCGGTATTAGACCCTGTAGCACTCTGACGCAAGGCTGTTAGCACACCCTTTTTGCGTGGGAGGTCGCCCTCAAGTGCGAGGTTAAAGTCAAGGTCGGTAAAGACCAACCCACGAGACTCAAGTGCAGTCTTGAGCTTGGCTCGGTCAGCCGACTCGACTTTAACGAGGTCAAGACCTGCGATGGTTTTGTGGTCTGTGCCGACAAGCATATCTACTTGTACGGTGTGGCGACCTCTGATTGTCCCACCGTCTTTTTTCAAGTCGGCTTTACCTGTTTTAGTTGTAGTGAAGGTGATTGAGGTGTTGTTGTTTGCTGTGATGTTCTGCATGATGATTCTCCTTTTGAGATGTGGTTTGCAGTGTTGTGTAAATGTTTATATGATTGCTGGGTAAAAGTTTCCCTAGCCTCTCACACTAGGTTATAAGTAAGGGGTTACGCCCCCTATCCTTAGCCCTCGATTCGCTCCATCAAGTCGAGGATTGCGTTCTCGATAAGCTCTGACTTGTTCTCTGCGTCATACGCATGGAGGACATCAAGTCGGTTCTCACGATTAAGGCTTGCGTAGTAGGAGGACACCTTAGCTCGTACAGCCTTAACTGTAGGCTTGACCTCAGCTTCGCCCATAAAGAGCTTGAAGCCAAGTGATGAGATGATCTCGTTGATTCCGTTGCTTGCGTCTGCATAAGTAAGGTTCATGTTGTCTCCGTTGGGGAGTGAAAGTTGGTGGGCGATATTGCCCTCGACACTATGGTATAAATAAGGGGTTACGCTCTGAGTTTGTGGAATACAATCAAGCACTTAGCTGATGTAACCCCTTGTTTATATAATAGTGTCGATCAACTCTAAAAGGATAATAAAGTAATGACCCGACCAACCCGAAATGACTACCTCGCATATGCAAAAGTCTCTAGCGAGGAACATACTGTCCGACTCACTAATGTACATACGCTCTGTACCTACTTTGAGGATCACCTTCATCAAGTAGAGTCGAACACCATCTACATGATGAATGTGTCTCGTAAAGACCATACGAGATCGTGGGGATACCTCGTCACCATCACCGAGAGTGGCAAGATCGAGAACGCTTTTGACGATCTCCTCGACAGACTCCTAGATGAGAGTCGGTAACCCCTTACTTATAACCTAGTGTAATCAACAACTCTTAATGCTTAATGGAGAATGAAATGACTAACCATCCTCGTGTAAAACTTGGTCGCATCAATGGCGATGGACTCTACTCGGTCATCCTCGACATGACCATCTCATACAAAGAAGTTCTTAACGAGCGTCTGACTCGACTTAAAGCTTTCGTTGCAAGCAACACCCTTGAGCAAGCAACTGCACTCATCAATGAAGCAGGTGTAGCCTGTACTGAAGCTGATGTCGATAAAGTGTTATTCGGTAGCAAGGGTCTTATCCCTAGCACTGAGGCAAGCCTCGCAGGGAATAACACCAACCGTCCTGCTTCTTACAGTGGCAAGCTCACTCGTAGAGATGGTAGCCCCTTCTTCTTCGACAGCGAGGGTCGGCAGTTCGTGAGAGGTGTCATCGTAGACGGACACTACCCTTACAAAGAGGCCAAGCATATCTTTACGGAGATCCGAAACTGCATCGAGCAGAACCTCAATCTCCCACGCTATATCCGACACGAGATCACTGAGTTCGATGAGACTGTGGATCGTGATGAAAATAATAACCCTCGCTAAAGGAGAATGACAATGTTCGATACAATCTTAGACATAGGAGCTGTCGCAGGACTCTGCTTTATCGCAATCTTCCTCGTCAGCTACTACAAAGAGAAAAATCAGTAACACTTCAATACGGAGAAACACCATGAGTATCAAAAGACATCTATCAGCCTTGTTCCACAGAGAGCGTTGCGACAGACAAACGCTTATCCCCATGCTCGAAAAGTTGAATGAGCAAGAAGCACAAGCCCTATGGCGGCTGCTTCAAGAAAAAGAGCAACAAGTAGCACAGGCAAAGCGAACATCTAGGAGGGGGTTCTGATGATCGACCTCAATCCTTACTTTCAGCGAAAGCTAGGTGAAGAGTTGGTGTTCAATGATGAACATCACAAGTATCTGATGGAAGTCATCTCCATAACAGAGACACCTAATACAGTTCACCTAGAGGTGAGTTCACTACCTCACGCTAAAGGTAAATATGAGTGGACATATCATGGTGTGTTTGAGGTTGATCTCAACCTTGTTCAATCCGTAAGGTCCGTCAAAGAAGCTGTGGTCTTTTGTAGAGAAAACCCAAGTAAGGGATACAAAGTTAAAAAACTTTTTTAAAGTTTTTGTCCGATCTGAGGTGTTCAGATCGTTAGATAGATAACACACACACTCACACATCGAAAAGGTGATACGAATGCTTAACATCATCAGACCACAGTTTCTCAAGTGGAACACAGATAACAACAAAGAACACTTCGACATGGGTATCGACCCTAACAGTTGGGAGGTAGGTGCTGACACTTACTTGAATGTCTTTGACTATCAAGTGTTCTCTATGTCCACTTACAGTCGAGTCAAGAAAGAGTATCAGCTTGAGACAGAGGGGGTAAACATCACCTCGCACGAGCAAAAGTGCCAAGAGATGCCAACCTACGATGATGATGATAATGAGGTCATGGGTGAACAACATGAGATCGAGATCGATTGGTTCATCACTGAACCTAATGGTCATGTGTTCATCACTGTCGATGGTGAACGAGTAGGTATCGAATGGGCTGACGGAAAGATCAAGGATATGCAAGGTAATGAAGCTTACCTAAGACAAGGGGGTAATAAGGCTTATCGGGTCGAGGAGATCCTTACTCCCGATCAACATGACACCCTTGTTGAGATCAAGCGTCTAGCCAAACTTAGAGATATGTCCACAGGCAAGATGAGAGAGATGTTGAACTTTAGAATGATGGAGCTTGCAAGATGAGTGATGACTTTAGACTCTTTAGCAATGGAGAGTGTGAGTGGGGGTCATGGGAGGATAACTCCTGCCTTAAACCTCATGAACGAAGCGGAGCTTGTGCCTACTTTGATTCTTGGCCAGTTTGTGGTGCTATGCAGTTTCGAGTATGGCACATAAAGAAAGATCTCCACATCGAACTCAAAGGTGAAGGATACAAGATCAAAAAAAGAGAGTGCGTCTATCATCCCGATGACTTTGATGGTGAGGATCAGAGCACCTACTGCACAACTTTTGTCTTTAATCTCACTCAGCCAAAAGGACAGGTCGAGGTATCTATACCTTCAGAAACTATGTGGGATGATACCTCCTCAATCAAATGGGAAGATGGCTTCATCTATGATCTCAACAATCGAAAAGCCCATCTTGAAATAAAAGCCTTTGACCACTATGAGATCAAAGAGATCCTAACAGACATCCAAAGACAGAAGTTTGCCCTTAGTGATCGAGTATATAAGTTAAAGAACATTGCTCGAAAGATGAACAGGGCTGACATCTTGTGGCAGATAGACATGGCACAGATACAAGGTGACTTTCGCATAGGAGGGTATATAGCGTAAGCACCAACGACCCTCCCCTAAAGCGTACAATAAAAGGCGTATTGGCACATAGCTGATACGCCTTTTCTCGTTACGGACTACAATAAAAATCAGTTCCAGATTCTTTACCGCAAAATCTTTCTGGGTTTAAATTTTGTAGTTATTCTATTGTTCTAACTGTAGAATGGGCTTAGTCTCACAGACCCACATACATCTTGCGTGTTTTGTAGGTCTGACAACATTAAAACGATAGGGGATCACCAAATGCCGATACCTGGATTAGTGAGTGGTGCTATAATGGCATCCTCTAGTAGTAAGACACCACAGATGGGTCAGATAGCTCAAGCGGTGGAGCTTGGTTTATATCAATGGTTATTAGCGAGTACGGTACAAGGTGCGGCGATAGGAACAGTGGGTGGTGGCTTATGTACAGGTTCAATGGTTGTAGTGCCTAATGGAACTTTAATGGAGAGTGCATTTAAGGGTAATGGTTTAGTGGGTACATTTGCTCCTGTCATGTGGGTCCCGATTATGGTGGGTATAAGTCAGCCTTATCTTTTTACAGGGGCAGTAAGTGGTGTAGGGGTTGGTTCATTTATAGGTGGGATAGTAGGCGATCCTATTTTATTAACGCAGTTGTTGGTGAGTAGCTTTAATAGTGTTGGTATTGTAGGAGTAGAAGTACCTCGTATCTGCACTGCTTTAGGGCAAGGGATCAGTTCACACTTTTTAACAACAGTAGCGAATGGTGTAGTATCTGGAGCTTCTGGTCCTTCACCTGCTACCGCTCCATTTATAGGAAAGTTTATATGAGTTCACGAAGTATTATTTTAGA
>CENQ01002315.1_pt1 | contig 14013 bp, 7 predicted proteins | sample 356171 | NCBI WGS metagenome assembly CENQ01 (sample SAMEA2619802, study PRJEB7988) | marine metagenome | biome: marine biome (ENVO:00000447); feature: surface water layer (ENVO:00002042); material: "saline water (ENVO:00002010), including plankton (ENVO:xxxxxxxx)" | depth 5 m
ACCGAACTATCCGCAGTGAACTCTATCTTGGGTAGTATTGGACAATCGCCTATTACCTCTTTAAATTTAACTAACTTAGGTAATCCAGAAATAGCGTTAGTCCATAATTTATTAATGGAAGTAACTAAAGATGTACAGAATGAAGGCTGGCATTTTAATAAAGAAGATCACGTTAAGATATCTCCTGATGCAAATGGTCACTATTTAATACCTAATGATTATCTTAGGTTTGATGTACATGAGGGTCTTTCTGACAAGACTATAGATGTTGTTAAAAAAGGCGGAAAACTTTACAACACTGTTACTCATACTGATGTATTTACAGGAGATCACTATTTTGATATTACTTACTTACGTGATTTTGAAGATGTACCTTCAGCTATTCAACGCTATATAATTGCTAGAGCATCAGTAAGAGCAGCTACACAAATAGTTTCTAATTCAGATTTAGTTCAACTTTTACAATTAGAAGAAGCAAAAACTTTAGCTACTGCAAAAGAATATGACTGTGAACAGGGAGATCATACCTTCTTTGGATTTCCACACGAAAGTAATTATAGATCTTATCAACCTTACAAAGCACTTATCAGATAATGGCAAATGTTACACAAACTATTCCAAATTTAACACAGGGAATATCACAACAACCTGATGAATATAAAGTTCCCGGTCAGGTAACAAACCTAGTAAATGCACTACCTGATGTAACTCAAGGCTTAGTTAAAAGACCGGCTGGAAAGTTTGTGGCATCTCTTAGTGACGGAACAAATAATTCAACTACAAATGGTAAATGGTTTCATTATTACCGAGACGAGAATGAACAGTACGTAGGTCAAATAGCACAAAATGGTGTTATTAAAATGTGGGACTGTTTAACAGGAGCAGAAAAAACTATTGTTAATGCAATAGGAAATAACACATATTTAACTCACACCAGTGACGAAGATATACAGACATTAACTCTTAATGATTTTACATATATAAATAATAGGTCCATTACTGCTACAATGGATACAACAACTGAACCTGTTGGTAACTACCAAAAGGAATTATTTATAGAATTAAAATCTATTAGTTATGCAAAACAGTACGCATTAAATGTTTTTGATAATACAAACACAACTACTGTAACTACAGCTACACGTATAAATGTAACTTTAGTTAACTCAAGTAATAACTACTGTGACTCTGGTTTTAGAATGAGAACACATGCAACCAGAGGTGACTCAAATAATGCTAGGTGTGGTACACAAGCTGGTGATGGTAGAGATGCCTATGCACCTAATGTAGGTACACGTATTTTCAGCGTAAGCACTGGTGATACCCTTGTTGATGAGGGTGCTACTGGTGGAACTCTTGCAAGTGGTAGTCACTCAGATGTTAACTATAGTTACACAGTTAATATATTTAACTCATCCAACCAAGGCAGTCAGACTGGAAGAAATAATTTATACTTTCGTATAGCTACAACTGGTCAATCAGTACCTTACACAGAAGGTTCTGGAAGTAATCAGACAACTACATATCAGGCTAGATATACAACAACATACGATCTTTTACATGGTGGAGAAGGCTGGCAACAAGGTGACTATTTCTATGTATTTATGAAAGATGGTTACTATAAAGTAACTGTAGAAGAAATAAGTACATCAGTAGTTCAAGCAAACCTTGCTTTAGTTAGACCACAACCTACACCATTTGACACAGAAACAACTATTACTGCTGAAAGTATTCTTGGTGATATAAGAAGTCAATTAATAGCTAGTGGTAATTTTACTGCTTCCGATATTAGTCAAATAGGTATAGGATTACATATTAAACGTAATGCTATATTCAATGCCTCTACGCCCGTAGGAGAGCTGTTAAATGTTGTTCCTAGTAAAGTTAACGATGTAGGCGATTTACCGTCTCAGTGTAAGCACGGGATGGTTGTAGAGGTCGTTAATAGTGAAGCTGAAGAAGATAATTATTACGTTAAATTTTTTGGAAATAATGATAAAGATGGTGAAGGTACATGGGAAGAGTGTGCTAAACCCGGAAGATTAATTAGACTAAAAAGATCAACTATGCCTGTAGTTCTTATTAGAACTGCTGATGGTAATTTTAGATTATCTGAATTAGATGGGTCTACATATACAATTTCAGGTACTTCATATTCAGTTCCACAATGGGATGATGCAATAGTAGGTGATGATATAACTAACCCTGAACCTTCGTTCATAGGTAAAAACATTAACAAGATGCTATTTTTTAGAAATAGGTTTTGTATACTTGCTGATGAAAATATAGTAATGAGCCGTCCCGGAGACTTTACTAATTTCTTTGCAAAATCAGCTATTCAATTTGTAGCTAGTGACCCCATAGATATAGCAGCAAGTTCAGAATATCCAGCAATATTATTTGATGGTCTTCAAACTAATACTGGTTTAGTTTTATTTACTAAAAACCAACAATTTATGCTCACTACAGATAGTGATGTATTCAGTCCACTAACAGCTAAAATTAATGCTCTTTCTACTTACAACTTTAACTTTGCAACTAACCCTATCTCTCTTGGTACTACAATAGGGTTTTTAGATAATGCTGGTAAATTTTCAAGATTCTTTGAAATGTCACAAATTCAAAGAGAAGGTGAACCAGAAATAATCGAACAAAGTGCAGTAGTTTCTACATTGTTTGAGAAAGATTTAAAACTAATATCTAACTCTAGAGAAAACCAAGTACTTTTCTTTAGCGAAGAAGGTACATCTACCCTATATGGATATAGATATTTCGACAATATTAGAGAAAGAAAATTAGCTGCATGGTTTAAATGGACCTTAACAGGTACTATTCAGTATCATTGTATGCAAGATGATAATTTATTTGTAGTAGTTAGAAACAATAACAAAGATCAACTACTTAAATATAGTATTAAAATGGATGCTAATACATTTGCATTAGCAGATAATAGAGTACATTTAGATCATTTAATGTCTACAAACGGGTGGACATATAATGCTACTACAGGTAAATCAACAAAAGCTAAGCCAACTGGTTTAGAAAGTTCTAATCAATTAGTAGCTTATGATGTAGATGCTGGTACCAATCAAGGTAGATTTGGTTCAATAACTGTTAATGGGAGTAATTTAGAACTTGATGGTAATTGGTCAGGAGAAACATTTTTGATTGGTTATCAATTTACAATGGAAGTTCAAATTCCAACTATCTATGTAGTTAAACAAGAAGGTGAATCATTTAGAGCAGACAGTAGAGCAAATACAATATTGCATAGGGCAAGCTTTGCTTTTGGTCCTATAGGTTTATATGAAACTACTCTTACTAGAGTTGGTAGAAGTGACTATACTGAGCTGTTTGAAATAGCTCCAGCTAACCAATATTCAGCTAATACTGCATCAGTAGTAAATGACAATAAATTATATTCTGTACCTATTTACGATAGAAATACAAACGTAACTTTAAAAGTTAAATCTACACACCCAACTCCAGCCAATATCTTGTACATGACATGGGAAGGAGTTTACAACAATAATTTTTATACTCGTGTCTAAATACATTCACCCTGCAACATTGGAAGCTGCTCTTCGAGTGGCTTCTAATTTACTACCCGATGACTATAGAGAAGTCACAGAAGGTCATGGACATGACCCTCTAAACGCCTTAATCGTAGGATTTCATAACTGCGATTCCGTTTATTTTGAGGTACCTAACGGAGAGTTGGCAGGCATGGCAGGCGTCCATAGTAATGGACAGATCTGGATGCTTTGCACACCAGCTATCTATGACTATCCCCACACCTTTGCAAGAGAAGCAAAAAGATTTGTGCAATCAAGAAAAGAAAAGTTACTGTGGAATTTTGTAGACGAAAGAAACAAAGTCCATGTCAAGTTACTTAGGTTTTTAGGTTTTAAATTTCTTAGAAGATTTAACTACGGACCAAACAATTTATCCTTTATAGAATTTTGCCATGTGCGACCCAGCAGTAGCTAGTTTTGCCTCTGGTGCTATCGGTGCTGTAGGTGAAGCCCAAGCAGCTAGTGACAGAAACAAAGCAGCTCAAAGACAATATGAACACAAACTAAAAATAAGAGAAAGAAAGTGGATGATGGACACATCTTTGTATAAAACAAAGGTAGTTCAATTTGACAAAAATATTAGTGAAGCAAACCTTGCTGCACAAAGAGCATACACTGAATCTCAAATTAACTTAAATAATGTTAGAGTCAAAGCAATGTTAGATCATCAAGAAGATTTTAGAGACATGCTTGAAGCGGAAGGTTTGCTAGAAGCATCAGCAGCAGAACGTGGTGTTAGAGGTAGAAGTATGGCAAGAATGCTAAGTTTAAATTTAGCTAAGTTTGGTGAAGCAAATCGCCAACGTTCTCGAGCTTTAACAGAATCACAATATGCCTTTAATTTAGGTAATGAACGAATAAGAAGACAATTAATATCAGATAAAAACGATCAGTTTAGTAAAGTTGCTATTCAACTTGTACCAGAAATGGAACCTGTAGAACCAGTTAAAGAAAATGTAGGCTTCAAGTTATTTGCAGGACTTGCAGGTTCTGCCCTTGATGCGTTTGGTAGTTCTTTAGGTGAGGACAGTAGCAAGATAGGAGGAGGTAATTAATGACACAAAGCGGATACTCATTTACCCCGGGTAAATATGATACTACTAAACAAATAGATGTAGTACCAGAACAGGAAAAAAGTAATGCAAGAATTTTAGCTTCTGAAGAACAATTTCTTGAAGAGATGAATGCAAGAGATGATGCTCTTGTAGAAAACACTAGAAAAAATTGGGAGTCATTAAGTAACTTATCTTCTAAGGTGTCAGACTTTATAAAGAAGAAAGCTGAGAAAGATAAGAAAGACAAGCTACAGGCTGGTGCTGCATTAGCAGTCAAGATACCAGCTTCAGCAGAAGACATCTCAGCTCTAGTAGCACAAGAAGATGGAATAAAAGATGCACATTTAAAAATTAGTGAAATAGCAGATAGGATTGAAGAAGAAACTGGTAGTGTTGAATTAGCAGAACAATTTAGAAACTTATCTGGATGGGAACAGTATGCTTATGTAAAAGCTAGTCTTGCTAGAGCAGCCGGTGATTACCAAACTTTTAAAGATGAAAAAAGATTATCTCCGGATACTTTTATAACTCTTAAAGATGGTACGAAAATAACCTATGAAAACGCCAACGAAACCCAACGTAACAGTTTAGATTCAAAAATAAGACATGAATTTTCTGAACAGTTTATAGGTGTTAATGAAAAACTATTATCTGCCGTTGTTGCTCCTAAAGTAAAAGAAGTTGATGAAGCTGAACTAAAAGAAGCAAGGCAAGCTAATAATACACGGGCAAAAGAGGAGATAAAAAACAGAGAGTTAAGAGCTATTGAAACTAATATTGTAAATGTAACACCAGACGAAGCTGTAAAGTATGTTAATTTTTGGGTTAACAAAAACAAAGGTACCTATGGTGGTCCTAGTAATGCACGATTAGCATTTAAAGATCAGGTACGCAAGTTAGTTGAAAATGGTGATATTCCTTTATATGTAGGTCAAAATTTACTTAAAGGAGTTTTTTACCACGATGGAGATAAGAAAGATGTAACTCTATCAAAATTTAAAGAGTTTGAAGGATTTGAAGATGAACTTATAGAAGCTAACACTACCTATCTAAGTCAGAAAAAAGACAATGATAAATATGTAGTTGAATCTAACGCTGCTGCTATACGTGAAGAATTAGATAGCACTAATACTGTAATGACTGTTCAACAAAAAAAAGATTATTTAAATAAACGTAGAGAAAAGTATCCTGACACACCTTTAAATGACGATGAGCTTTCATTTCTTTATGGTTATAAAGACGACGAAGTTATGAGGCAAGAGCTTTTAATAAAAGCAGAAGCTAAAGGTGGAGTTACTGAAGCAGATTTAAAGCATGCAAGTCCTGCAATTAGAAAAGAATTTAGAGATGCAAACTTAGTAAAATCTGAAGATGGTCAAACTCTAAGTAACCTTAGTCAATTAACAACAGATCGAAGAAAAAGAATAACAGATCAAGTTGCAATAAAAGCCGCAGCTACAGGTAGTCTTGATGCTAAACCTCTTCAATACTATTCTCTTTTAGATGCAATCGAAGATGAGTATATTCTCACATACAATAGTGCAATACAGGCTGGTTTACCTCCTGAAGTAGCACATAAACAAGCGGAAGACCACATAGTTGTAAAGCTTGGAGATGGAGAGTGGGTAGACGATGCTGCTACTTATAAACCATCTACTAGCACAAAGGAGTACGAAACAAAACTTGTTAATGCAAAAACAAGCTTAGACCCTGAAAATGCAGGATATGTAACAAGACTGTTAGAAGCACCAAAAGCTCAACGAGAGGAACTTAAACGATGGGCTGCTAATGGTGGTAAAGGTCAAGTACCTTATTACTATCGTGCTATTGTTAAAGGGACAAATATATTACCTAGAGACTTAGCTTGGAAACAGGCTGCAATTTTAGGTTATGACGGTCAGTGGGACGAAAAAGAAGAAATGAATCAGTTTAAGATTCCTAAATATATGATTACATTATTTTTAAATAATAATCCTACTAAAAATGGAAGAAAAAGATTTGAACACGACGTAAACAATTACAATAAAGAAGATACAGAAGAGGTACACCCTTACGAAGAACTTGAAGACATTGATTAATAAGTAACTACGGTCTTATTTGAATTATTGTTTTTATTATTAATTACTACGGTAACAAATGGATGAATTAGAATTTACGCTTGAGGCTGCCAGTCCTGATGAAGGTATTATCTCTAATGAAGAAAATGCAAAGTTAGCTGAACAAGCAAAGAAACATTTAGAGCAACGGCAACAAGTAGAAGCTAATAGGCTTCAGCAGCAGCAAATTAATGAAAATGAGACGCTGCAAAGAAAAAAAGAAATGGAGGACACCAGAAACAAAGAAAACTGGGGTATAGGTGAATACACTAAAGAAATCTTTGCAGCTCTTGGTGGAGGACTACAAGACACAGCTTCTTCTTTAATAACTTTACCTGAAAGAATTATTGATTTTGCTACAGGTGAAATGGGTAGAGAATCTAAAGAAGAAGGAGGATATAAGGCAGAATGGGATGATTGGTTTGTAAACGATGAAAACCCTATAGAAACTAAAACATGGTGGGGTGGTGCTTTAAGAGGACTAACACACTTTGGAACAATGGCTGCTGTACCTGTTGGAAAAATAGGTGTACTAGCTAAAGCAGGAAAACTAGGTAAATCAGTAGTTCCTGCTGTAATTAAGAAACCAATAGCTACTGCTTTAGCTAAAAAAACTGCAACAGGAGCTCCAGCTTTAAGAGCAAAACTTCTTACAGGTGCTGCTAAAGGTATTAAAGTTGACGCAATGTCTGTGTATTCACAAGACACTAACGCTCTTGGAGTTTTAGAAAGTCACTTTACTGGATTAAATATTCCACTTGCTACTAAAGAACACGACCATCCAATGATGAAGACATTTAAGAATGTTGTAGAAGGTATGGGATTAGGTGTTTTATCTGACACTGTTTTACATTCTTTAGGAGTAGGTTTTAGAAAAACAGCAAGTGCTGTAGATTCTAAATTTAAAGCTAGTGCTTCTACTGATGACATTAGAGTAGAAAATGCTAAAAGCAGAGAAATACAAAGAAGAAAAACAGGTGATATTCAGGCTAATGGAAGTAAAGAAGACAGAGCAAGATTAAGACAAATTAATAAAGAATTAGGTGGAAATCCATTTGATGAAGAATTAAAAACTATTCAAGCTCAAAGAACTGCATTAAAAAATCAAAAGAAAGCACTATTAGTTGACTTAGACCCTGATGATGTAAAAGCAAAAAAAGAAATTTCTCAATTATCTGATACAATTAAAGAAGCAAACAAAGCAGTTAAAGCTACTAGATTAAAACAAAATAAGTGGACACCTAAAAATGCCGACAAAGATCTTATTGCTGAACGTGATGAAATTGTTACAAGAATAGAAGCAGGCAAAAAGAAATTTGGAGCACATAAAAATCCTGAATTAGCAGACCCACATCAAGGAAATGCAAACGCTACTGAAGATTTATTTAATGTAAACGAATCTCGCAAGATGCTTAAAAATGTAGGTGGAGCTGAAAATGGTTCTATTGGTACTGTAGTAAGTGTCAATGGTAGAAAAAATATGGCTTTATCTTCTAAGATGGCTTGGAACGAAATAACAAAGATTGAAAAAGCTTTTAAATCTAACGAGTTAATCAAGCAAGATATTTCAAAAGCTAGGTCACGAGGTTTAACTCCAGATCAATACTACGCTGAAAACATTGCTTTTTATAAAGAAATGGTTGAAGGTCGTAATACTTCTAATATGTCAGTAGATGAGTTTTTAGCACCAGCTAGAGCAAGAGGAGTTATTGAAAAAAGAATAGGTAAACAAGTTATTTATTCAAACGTTACACCAGCTACTGCCAACGCATTAGACCTTGTTGCTGGAGACTTACTTAGAAAGTTAAGAGATACAGGAATTATGAGTAGAGAGATCGAAGATATCTTTAATTTAAAAGATGTTGACGGTCCTATACAAACAATGGTAGAGCAGCTTATTGGTGTTGTACGTGCAACAAAAATGGCAAGATATGCTGCTGGTCAGACTCTTAAAGAATTTGATTTATCTAGTCCATCATTTAGAAAACAAATGTTTGCTGATGTAGATAAGCAAGTTAAAGAACATATTAAATCATTACAATTAGCTGTTCAGTTAGCTGGTCAAACAGGTGACGATAGTCTTCTTAATGGTATTAGAGAAATGATTTCTCAAGCTAACCATCCATCTGATATAGAATCATTAATGACATTTCTACGTACAAAGATGCGTGGAGGTGAATTAAATGGAACTAAGAAAACAGGTGAATTAGTTAGACAGCTTGGTATGGTAATGACCAATAGTGTTTTATCTGGACCTAAAACTCCAGTTCGAGCAATTATGGGTACATCTAGTGCAGTGTTTTTAAGACCTATGGCACAAATGGCTGGAGCTGCATTAACTGGTAATGGTAAAATTTATAGAGAAGCGTTAGCTGATATAAACGGAATGATTCAATCTATACCAGAATCCTTTAAATTATTTAAAAGTAAGTTAGATAGTTATTGGTCAGGTGATATAGCTGATATTAAAACTCGTTTTGCTGAAGTAACAACCGGTGATAGTAACTGGGAGGCTATGAAGTACATGATCGAGAAAGAAGGTACAGCAGCAGATAAAGGTATTTTCTATATGGCTAATATGGCTAGAGCTGCTAACGATAATAAGTTTCTTACCTATTCTACTAAAATCATGGCAGCTACTGATGATGCCTTTGGTTATATTTTAGGAAGAGGAAGATTAAGAGCTAAAGCATATAGACAGGTTCTAGCAGAAGCTGGTGGAGAGTTTGGTGAAATAACTCCTGACATGGTTGCTAAAGCTGAAAGTAATTTTGTAGATGAAATATTTGATGCAGAAGGTGGATTAAGAGACGACTATATTAAAGGAGCAAAAAGAGAAGCTACTTTAACTCAAGACTTAAACGGTTTTGCAAAAGGATTAAATACAGTATTTGAAAACAATCCTTGGGCTAGACCATTCTTCTTATTTGCTAGAACAGGTGTTAACGGATTAAATCTTACAGCAAAACATACTCCCGGATTTAACTTTTTAGTTGAAGAGTGGAATGACATTGCATTTGCTAAACCCGGAGATTTTTCAAAGGTATCTAAGTATGGTATTGAAAATGCTCAAGATTTAGCTAACGCTAGAGCTATTCAAAATGGAAGACTAGCTATGGGCTCTGCTGTAATATTTTTGGCTGGTCAAAAGTTTTTAAGTGGGGGATTACATGGTAATGGTCCTGCTGATAGACAAAAAAGACAAACATGGATAGATGCTGGATGGAAACCTAGAAGTATTCAGATTGGAGACACATGGGTTAGTTATGACGCATTTGAACCATTTAACCAAATACTTGCAATTATTGGCGATATTGGAGATCATCAAGAGTTAATGGGTGAAGAGTGGGCTACAGATCATTTTCAAAAACTATCTTTAGTTATAGCTCAAGGTATAACAAGTAAATCTTATTTAGCTGGAATACAACAGTTCGTTGAATTATTCTCAGGTAGACCCGGGCAAGTTAACAGAATGGTTGCTCAATTAGCAAATAATACTTTACCTCTAAGTAGTTTTAGAAACGAACTAGGAAAAGTACTTACTCCATATACAAGAGAATTAGGGTCTGATATTATGAGTTCTATAAGAAATAGAAACTTAATTACTGAACCATTTGCTTCTGACCCATTAGCAATCAAATATGATATGTTAACTGGTGCTCCTATTAAAGACTGGGATTTTATAACAAGAATGTTTAATGCGTTTTCTCCTGTTCAATTAAATATGGATTATTCTCCCGGAAGAAAATTATTATTTGACAGTGGATTTGATTTAAGAACATCTACTTACTATGCTCCTGATGGAACTAATTTAAGTCAAAGTCCAAGAATTAGGTCATTATTTCAAAAAGCTATAGGTGACCAAAATTTACTTTTAAAATTAGAAAAATTAGCTGCAAATCCCGGAATTATAGAATCTATCAAAGAAATGGAGTATGACCGTGACAATGGTTTGCGTCATGTAGACCCTAAAAAGTATGCACATAACGTACGAATTAAAAGACTATTTGATAGAGCTAAAGAAATTGCATGGAATCAAATTAAGTCTGACCCAAGAATACAAAAACTAATAGAAGAAGAAAGGAAAAAAGAATTAGATGCTATGAAAGTAAACCAACGTAGTGTCAATACAATACTCAACATGCGTAAATAACAGGTGGTAGCCAAATGGCAGTACAGACAACTGAAGAATTTAAAAATGGAGGAGCCACCTCTTACTCCATTACAATAGAATATTTACAAGCAAGTGACATCAAAGTTAGAATTGATGGAGCTTTACAAACTTATGTAGCCAGTAGCCCTAGCTCTGGTGAATACACTGTTAGTGGTACAACTGTTACTCTTGGAGCACAAGCTGCATCAGGGACAGGAAATGTACATATATATAGAGACACAGATGTAGATACAGCAGCCGCCGTATTTGCTGCTGGTTCATCTATTAGAGCAGCCGATCTTAATGCTATACATGATATGGCAAGAATGGGTGTAGCTGAAGCAAGAAGTACAATTATAACTGACGATATTAAAAATGATGCTGTAACCACAGCTAAAATAAAAGATGCTAATGTTACTACTGCAAAGATAGCTGATAGCAATGTTACTACAGCTAAGATAGCTAACGGTGCTGTTACAGCAGACAAGTTTGCTAGTGACTCAGTTACATCGGATAAAATAGCTGACGACAGTATAAATTCTGAACATTACGTAGATGGGTCTATTGATACAGCTCACATAGCAGATGCACAGATTACAACAGCTAAGATAGCTGATGATGCTATTAATGATGCAAAAATTGCTGATGGCACATTAGATGGTAGATACTACACAGAAACAGAATTAAATGCTGGACAGCTAGACAACAGATACTACACAGAAACAGAAGCTGAAGCTTTATTCCTTAGACAGGATTCTTCAGAAACTATTGCTAGTGGAGTTACATGGTCTAGTAACGATTCTAAAGTAGCTACTACTGCTGCTATAGATTTACGTATTATTGATCTAATAGATGATGTTGGTGGTTTTGTACCTATAGCAAATGAAACAAGTTTTCCTACAGCTAATCCTGATGTTAATAATGGAGCTGGTACTATCGTGTCAGTTAAGGCAGCGTCAACTACTTTAACTCCAAGCGGAACTACAGTTACTATTGCAAACGGAGCTGGGTCTGGTAATACTGTTACTATTACAGGAGTATCATCTGCCATAGCTTCAGGCTTTGGATTCTTGGTAGAAACAACTACTACATTACATACATATACATTTCATAGACTTACACCAAAAGCTACAGAAGTTTCTACAGTTGCTGCAAATGCAGTAAACATTGCAAATGCTGGAGCTAACGTAGTTAATATAGATAGTTTTGCTGATAGATACCAAATTAGTACTTCTGCACCTACAACTAGGTCTGATGGTTCTACTTTGGCTGCTGGTGACTTATGGTTTGATAGTTCGTCTAACAAAGTTATGATGGTCTATGATGCTAGTTCTGGTGACGGATTTAGTCCTATTACACCTAACCAGTCTGACCTTACTAATATTAATATTGTAGCTGGTCAAATAACTTTTACAGAAGACTTAGGTCTTATTACAAACGCTGTTAATACAGGGTCAGGTAATAACTCTGTCAATACTGTTGGTACAAATATAACTAACGTCAACACAGTAGCTGGTGTATCTGCAAACGTAACAACTGTAGCTGGTTCAATATCAAACGTTAATACAGTAGCTGGTTCAATCAGCAACGTTAATACAGTTGGTGCTTCTATTGCAGATGTTAATAGATATGCAGCAGAGTATGTAATCCAATCTGGAACTCCATCATCTCCTTCAGCAGGAGACCTATGGTATAACTCTACAGCTAACACTCTTAATTATTACACAGGTGGTGCGTGGGTAGCTATTGCTCCCGGTATTTCTGGATTAATAAATGATGCTAACCCTGCGTTAGCAAATCATCTTGACTGTAATGATAAGAACCTTACTGAGGTAGGGACAGTTAGTGGTAACAACTTACAAATCGACTTCGGAACAATAGCATAATGGCAAAATTATTAAAATTAAGACGTGGTACAACCACGCAGCATGGTAGCTTTACCGGAGCCGAAGGTGAAGTTACTGTAGATACAGACAAGGAAACTCTTGTTGTACATGACGGCTCAACTGCTGGAGGACATCCAGTAGCAGCAGAAGATATGGCAAACGTATCTTCGGCATCTATTGCTGGAAGATTAGCTACAGATTCTATAGCAACAACTAAAATTGCTGCTGGAGCTTTACCTACAGACGTAACAGTTGCAGATGCAAATATATCTGGAAACTTAACAATCGCTAATGCAGACGTTAACTCAGATGCTGCAATAGCTGGAACTAAAGTATCTCCTGATTTTGGAGCACAAAATATAGTTACAACAGGAACTTTAGGTTCTGGAAATATAGAGATTTCAGGCACTCTACCAGTATTAAGTTTTACAGATACTAATAATAATCCAGACTATCAAGTACAAAATAATGATGGTACTTTTATAATAAGAGATACCGTTAATAATGCAGATCGTTTTCGTGTAAATACAGACGGTCACGTTGACATAGGAGGGAATCTAGACTGTGGTGCTGGTATTGACGTAACAGGAGATATACTTGGCTCAGCTAAAATTGGTAAAGATGCTGGTGATTATATTACCTTTACTACAGACACTCAAATGGATGTCTATGTAAATGGTAGTAATGAGTTTAGATTTGAAGCTGATGGTGACTTTCATGCAGATGGAGACGTTATAGCTTTTTCTAGTACTACAGCATCTGACAGAAAACTAAAAGAAAATATTGAAGTAATACCTAACGCTTTAGACAAAGTACATTCATTAAATGGTGTTTCTTTTGACTGGAAAAAAACTGGTGAAAAAAGTGCTGGTGTTATAGCTCAAGAAGTACAAGGTGTATTACCTGAAGCTGTAAAAGAAGTAACCTCATTAAAAACTGGCGAAAGTCATTTGACAGTTAACTACCATGCTTTAACTTCTATTTTAATTGAAGCTATTAAAGAACTAACCGCAGAAATAGAAGAGCTTAAGGAGGGTCTATAATGGCTCTACAAAGTTCAGGACAAATCAAGATTACTGATATTGTCGGTGAATTTGGTGGTACTGTTCCTCACTCTTTATCTGAATACTATAGAAATGGTGGAGAAGTTCCCGGTAACAACACTAACGTTCCTGAGTCAGGCACTATTTCTATTGGTAATTTTTATGGAGCAGTTAACGAAATTCAATACACAATTAGTAGCGGAAC